>Ga0209550_10003070_pt1 | contig 15973 bp, 11 predicted proteins | sample LauGreSuBDMM15SN_2_FD_187567 | JGI IMG/M metagenome (GOLD analysis project Ga0209550, IMG submission 187567) | Freshwater lake microbial communities from Lake Michigan, USA - Su13.BD.MM15.SN (SPAdes) (version 5) | ecosystem: Environmental > Aquatic > Freshwater > Lake | place: Lake Michigan...
ACAAGCAGCCACGAAGTTTATTTGAACTCTCTTCGACTTCGAATATTTCTTCTCGTCTTTGCATGGCTGGCAAATCCCAAGTTCCTGATCGGTGGGACGCAAGCGAGTGAGTCTTCTACACGAATAGCACATCACAAACCTCGGGTAGATGGTAGTGCTAATGCTGTCAGCCCAATTGTTTTTCTTACCGTTTGAGGCACCTCTAACGGGAGGAGCAACGAATGAATCCGCACCTACGAACTTCGATAAATTGGCGTCAATAATTCTGCACTCATCAGGTATTTCTTGACGTCGGTCAGTGATGTACCAAGCATCAATTCCAGGGATCATCACTGATAACCCTTCGGTCAAAACAGTCATAGCTCCAGGTCCAGTCCCCTGAATCACTGAACTCTGGCGCAATTCGTATTTAGCCATTAGTTGGACTCCTCGATATCGAAAGCGTATGGATTGTGTGAAATAAGAACCTCTGTTTGGCCGTCCACACTTCTCATTGAGGCTGGCACTTGAATAGAGCCTTCCCCAGGGAAGTTCTTCAGGCGGTCTTTACCGAAACGCATGAGCGCGGGCTTAAAAGGCTCCTTATAAGTGCCTGACTCTTCCGTCGGGGTGTAAGCCCATCTCGGAGGTAAATACCCTAACCAGTCCCTCTTTAGCTGATTAACTAGTGAATTGAAGTCTTGGATCTTATGAGGATCTGATGTTGAGGCTGAGATTCTTTTAGTCATTACCTTTACTGCTTCATTCCAGATTTGCTCGATAAGAACATCTGGCTCGCTATCCTTCTTTACTTTCATGCGGTAGTAGGAAAGGATCGCTCCGCTTAATCCTCTTCGCATTGCCTCAAGAGCAAATGGGGTGACGCTAACAGGCTCAACCTGAGCATAAAGGCGTTGGTGATATGATACGAATCTTTCATACATACTTCGGTCTCTGGAACGAGCAGTGTTGTACAACATCACTACAAGCCCAGGACCTTTGTTTCGATCTCTACCGACACGTCCAGCGACTTGAATGTACTGTGAAGTGGTCTTGGGTTGGCTCATAATGACGAGCAAGCCAAGACGTTTCACATCAACGCCGACTTCCATGATGCTTGAAGCTAAGCAAGCTTGGATTAGCTTTGCCTCATCCTTCTCCTCTAGTTTGGACAAAGAAGACGCAACCTCATTTGATGGGATTCTACTTGTCAATTCCATGAGGTTGTTAAAATAAGTTAGCTTCCCCTTAGGCAAACGTCTATCGTTACCCATACCTTTTATTACATCTTGAACTGTTGATGTCATTAATGTCTGAGTCATACCAAGTTCACGAAGGCTATTGAAGAACCACATCTGAGTCCTGTAGTAGTTCATCTCGGGATCGTTCTCTACAGAGTCAGCATTTGGGGCTTGAGAGAGAACCGCCGCTATTCTCGCCGCGGCTGTTTGACCTGTTGCATAGGTTGCCGGATTTATTCCAAGGTAAAGCGTGCCTTTGGCAGGCTCTCCATTGACTTCACGCAAAATGGTGCTGAAGTAAGTCTCGTTTGCTCTTGAAATTGCCTGCGGGAAGAGAGTTACGTTCTTTCGTGAGTAAAGTGATTCAATTTGCTCGCGATACCTTCTCGTCGTAGCGGTAGAGGCGATGATCTTTGGTCTAACTGGCGGCGAGGTTCGTTCGTCAGTGCAGAGGTTTTCAATAACGCCTTCGTAAATGCCTACCATTGAACCCAATGGACCAGAAATCAGGTGCATTTCATCCTGAATGATTAGTGTAGGTGGCCGCCCAATTCTATTTCCTTCAGGACCGATGTTGAACAGATTTCTAGCTTCCGCCTTCCAAGCCATTCGCGCAAATTTATCCACTGTTGCCAAAATGAAAGAAGGCTTAACTTCGTAGATATCTTCGTCGCTTAGCCATATCGGGAGGTAATTTTCCTCGCCTTTGAACTCACAACCTTCTCCATGGCAAATAAAATGCATAGTCTTGGAGCTTCTATCACCTTTGATGCCTGAGAAGCCAATCCAGGCTTCATGTGCGTCACTCCAACCAAACTCTCTGCTGCACCAAGGACACTTAGAAAGAATGAATGGATGTGGGTCGTCAGCTTTAATTTCTGTTCCAGGTTTGAGCTGAGCGAGCAGATGATCTCTTGAATTCTTAGTTGTAGTATCTCCTACCCAAATTCCAATCGAAATCTGAGTAGGGCCGAGTCTCTCAGGATTCTTACGTCGGAGATATTCCATTGCTGTGATAAGACCTGCACTTCGCTCGAACTGTTGAATTGTAAGGAGTCTCAACGTATATCTCATCAAAACGTTAGTGCCGAAAGAGTCTTCCTGTGACTTGGTTAACCTGTCGTAGAAAATCGAAAATGCGCTGACTCCAAGGTATGCCTCTGTCTTTCCACCACCTGTGGGGAAAAAGATCAGGTCTACTTCTTCTCTGTCGGAAGAACTGACATCCACAATTCCTGGCAACGAAGCGAGCAAAAATGCTAATTGGAATGGCCTCCAATTGCCATAGCCATCGAATGGCTTTTCATCATCCCAAGTTACTTTAGGTGCCGGCTGATTTCTCGCACCGCCTCTTGAGCTCTTTTCGGGCTTAACTAATTCGCGCTTTCTTCTTGCTCCGTTCTTTTGCTGCAAAAACATTGCTGCATTCGCCAGGCAAAAGGCTTCCAATGCTTGCTCATTTGCAGGATCAGATAAAAGATTTACTCCAGCCTGAATTCGCTCTTTTATACCTGATGCTCTTGAAGCCATTCTCTTTGCTGCTTCAAAGTACTTATCTTTCTCATCTAATTGTGAAAGCTCACCATTAATCCAATTTTCATAGCCACTTACGAGAGCCCTGAATGTCTCTTGAACGTGACTCTGTTCAAGTTCACCCAGCTGCTCCATGCTCAAAACCATGCCGTCTAATTTATCTAGATGTTCAAAATCAAGGACTTCTTGATAAAACTCAGGAATTGCATTGGTCTGCAGTTTGGTGAGTTTCTTACTTGGATTGCTTACATCCCAAACTGCAGCGGCCCCGTGACCGGTCGCATAGTTGGCGGCATGTCTGTATAGGAACTCAGTCTCCTGCATTTCAAGATCGCCCTCAGGGAAGGCGTTAGGAATCGCCTTGAAAAAGCTACCCTCGGACAGCTCTACTGTTAACTCGGTTTGGAACACATCCTGTTTACTGGCTGCCTTTTCGCCACGATGTACTGCAACTACTGTTAGCACCAATGTCTGTTCAGTGCGACGAAGTCTGAACAAGATTTCAATGTAATCATTCGCTTCGCCAAGAAGTGTTACTGGATGAATCCTATCCATATCTCTTAGAACATCCGACCAATTAATCTCAGCCTCCCCAGATAGCTGCTTACGCAGAAACCACTTATTGGGTTTGTCTCGGTCAGAATACTGAACATCTCTCTCAGAATAGATCGAGCCTTTGAAACTCACTTTTATGACACCATCTTGGGCGACCTCTGGGTGACAGGTTAGACCAATAGCGCTTGGATGACGCTTCTGAGTTTCCTCCAGCGTGAATCCGGCTTCGCCTTCTTCAGCTCCACCGTGTTTACCAGCTCCAAAAACATTAATGTCTTTTGGAAGCTCTATTTCGTCGTCATCGGCGTCACCCATTACTTCGGGCTCTTCATCTGAAATACCTTCAGTTGCGTATAAAGGATTGATATTTGAATCCGGGGCGTGCATAACACCAGTTCCATAAAGCATTTTCGGCTCAGACCCCCTTAGGTAAATCTCACCGGTTGCTTTGTCATAGTAAGAGATGTACTTCTCGGCGTCGGCAGGAATGTGAACCACGCCGCTGGCGTCTGGTTCAGGTAGTGGCTCTCTTCCAGTAGAAGTATCAATGGTAGGACCAAAAACCTCATTAATAAGGTAATCCCTTACGAGCTTGCGCTTGTTATTCATTAGTTGAATCCCCTCGGATCGCTTTGATAGCTTTCTTGTTCAAAATAGTTACTAATTCTGAAGTTGCTCTAGTGCCAGCCACATAAAAAGACGCTTGGGACGAATCTGCTCCATCCTCGAATTCAATAAAAATCACAACGGGTGACTCCAACCCCTTGAATTCAAGTGAAGTCCCCCATCGCACAGTGTCTGTCTTCTGAAAAGTCAATGGGCTGTTGCGTGTTTTGCTGGATTTCATGAATGTCTCAAGCTGCTTCTTACTCGAACTCAGAACCACAATCTCTTCTGCAGAATAATTGAGAAGCAAATTATTTAATGTGTTCTGAAGAAGAGTGCTTGTGTTTGAACCATCGACGACAGGTACTGGTCGAGGATCTCTTCCTTTGTCTTTTCTCCTGTAACCCGTATATGCAGAAGGTTTAGAAATCAGGTAGGTCACGTAATCACCTGTAGATTTTGTGTTCCTACAATTCACGGTTAATTTGCCATGTGTCTGAATGTTTGCAATTTTTGACCTAACGAGGTCTCGACCTGTTTTGCCATCGACATAAAGGTCTTGATAGTCGAAGTCCGCAAATAAAGTAATTTTTCCGCTTTCTAATCCCCCAAAAATCGAAAGATCGACGATGTCAAGATAAGCCTTGGTGGCTAAATCTTGACCTTCGTCAATGATTACTCTGTCAAAACGATGACGTTGAGGTCCATCCACTAGTGCGTTCAGCGCTAATTCAGGCAGTTCTTCTCTCCACCAAGTCGAACTTGCATTTTGAGGTGGCGTTACATCCGCTATGTCACACATGTATTTTGAAATTGTCGAGACAGTTACTTGGGGAAAGTCTTCAAATTGAGTTTGCAGTGCCTTCGCTAGAAGCGAGTTATAGCAAAGAAACAGCACATCTTCGCCCTTGGAAGCAGCTTCTTTTGCCTGATGAACAGCAATGTGTGTCTTACCAGTGCCAGCTAGTCCCTCAATCAAATGAGCATTGTAATCTTCCCCCATGATCATCTCAACTAATTCAATTTGATCATCTAAGGCTTTATCTAACCAACCTTGAAGAGCTGCTAGCCGGTTTTCCTTGGTCTGAACCGACTTAAAATTTGGACGAAGAATAGCAGCTATGTCCTGAAGCTTCTTTTCTGGGGCAAGCTCCTTAGGGAAACGTCTACCGCCATCCTCAAGCCATTTGATTCCTTCTCTGAAAACCTTTGTTACCGTTGTGGCGATCTCGGTTGTCAAATTCTTTGGTTCTAAGAGCATCCAATCTTGCCACTCGATTGAATTAGGTCTTGGGGATAATTCCGAATGCGTAAACCAAACACAGTAAAGTGTTGGGATATCCATGAGTGAAATCTTTCGATCTTTTAGATAGTTGGATATTGCAAACATTCCTTTTTTAGCCTGCACTACAGGCCCCCTATTTAGTTTTTCTCCTCCAAGCACCCAACCAGACTCATATTTAACACTTGTAGTTGCTTTAACTTCAATCACAAGCAACCCCAATCCTGGAGCTAATACAACAAAATCCGCTTCGCTCTGAGACCTTTCGACATTATGGAGTATCTCTAGGGAGTGAAGGACTATCCAATTGTCGCATTTCGTCGATGCTTCAAATTTGTCAAAGAGAATTTTTTCACCATCCGAACCACCGTGGACATACTCCTTCGGTCTTAAATTAGCCATTTTTCCTCCTAGTAACTCTTCGAACTTGCGAAGGCAAGCACTTGAGTGTTTTATCCTCAAACATCTCAAACCTACTAATTAAATATTTAGCCCCACCAGAAACTTCAATTTCAATAAACACGGGCTCGCCTTTGTTTGCTGCGTCAACCTGATCCATTTCAATTTCATTTGGCAAAGACGAATTTAGCTCTTTAGCTATGGCGTTTCTCTCACCTTTGACCTTGTCTGCGAGCTTTATAACCTTGAGGCCTTCCTGCTCCGATAACCCAAGCATAGAGATGAGTTTTGAAAAGTCCTTATTGCTTCTAGGCCTAACAAAAGTCTCGTTACCAAGCCATTCTGGAATTTGTTCTGCTGCCGAAATTCCTGATTTTTTGTAGTCCCGAATAATGGTTCGCTGCCCATAGATTCGTGCCTTTTTTGCCAAAATCTCCCGCCAAAGTTTTCGGGAAGACAAGAATTCTCCCCATAGCGCTGGACCCAACTTAACTGACGAGGCATCCCATAAGTACTGGGCCGCATTGCTTCCAACCATTTCAACAACAAGGTCACCTTGAACTAGGTTTTCTACCTCTCGTCGAGTGACTTTCAAGGTACCGTCCTCGCACTCCTCCAGAACTGTCAGCTTAGAGGCACTCAATTCAACTGGAAGTGCGTATCCGCCTGCAAGACAAGCAATGCGGCACATTACGCCGGAATCGTCAGAATCTTCAAGTACTGTAAGGACTTCAACATCTTCAAAATCAAATACAGGTCCGCTGAAAACTTGCTCATCGAATTCAGGTTCGTTTTCGATTTCCAGTTCTTCAGCTTTCACCTCTGAATACTTGATTTCAATATGTCCTAGCCCCGGGTATAAGGGTGTTGTCAGGAGTCTACGAGTTTGAGCAGACTGCCAAACCGGATTAAGAATCTTTATAGATGAAGCAGAGCCTCCAACCATTAGTGTTCTTAATTGCTTCTCTGAGAGACCGCCAAGGGGGGAAATAAAAATCAAATTGGTCATAGGCTCCATACTTTCAGCGAACAATGACTTTACGCCAGCATGGATCCTGACTTCGTTGTAACCTATTCCAACTAAGAAATCGTTAAAGATTGAATAGAAATCCGATAGCTTGGGATCCAGAACGATGTGTGACTCTGGATGATTGTCCAGAATACCTATCAAGTTTTCAGCCAGCCTCGATTTAGATTGTGCAAGACGTTGAATGTTGTCAATCAATCTCTGAAGCTCGATTTGAGCGTCTCCACTGAGATGGCCCTTCAACAAACCTTCCTTCATTTCAATAAGAGATTCTGTAAATTCACCCCAGGTTTTAACCCAATCATGCTGTGTAGCAAACAAAGATCTAGCCGAATTGTAGATTGATGCCAATAGCTTCCTGAAGTCTTTGAATTTGTCTGAACTGAGGTCCGAATTATCAAAGACTTTTCGAACGCTCTGAGCTACATCGTTGCCAAGTTTGTCGCTGTATGTATGGATTGAAATTGAGCCTTGCAATGAAATTTGCTGAGCATTAAGAAATTTGAAATTCACGTCCTGAAATTTAAGCATTCTTCCATCCCCAAATTAGAATTCCAGCTGGCTTATTCCACTCAAGCAGCTCGTCGAAATTAAAAATCTGTTCCGCGTTGAACATGACAGATTCTTTGAATCGCGCGAGTGCCTGCTCTTGTAGCGCAGATGCTCCTACCTCCCACAAAGCAATGGTTGTGCGACCATTCAATAACTCCTTATTCACAAGACTATCTATCGCTCTATTGCCGTCAAGGATTACAAACTTGAAAAATTCGAATGTCTTTAACTTCTCACTTGAACTTGAAGGAAATCCAGAAATCTGTTCATAAGCATTAATGAAATGAGCAAACGTATCTTGCGAGAATCCGTCTAGGCGGGCCATTTCCCCTAGAGTCAAGTACTCAACACCAAGTTTCTCGCAAAAAGTCTCATCATAAATCTGAATGTCTAGAAACTGAGCGATCCTGTTTTTCAAACTAAAAGTAATACTCCGAGGATCCAATTGGTAAAGAAATCTTATCCATGCGTCTTTGTCCTCGAATTTTGGATCAGTAAGAGCAAAATCCGAATTACTAATTGATTCAGCTCTTCCTAGCGGGACACCATCTGGGACTCTGCTTACCGATGGCTCGAAAACTGATCCCTGTTTAAATCCCATCTCCGGTGACGCTTCCTTGAACTTTACTAATGTCCTAACTCGCTGAACATCAATGCTCGCAACTCTACCAACATATGTCCTTGGGGGTGCTTCGCCGGAAGTCCAAGGGAATTGAAATTGAACTAGATCATTTGGTGAGACAAGGTTCATTGATATTGAAGAGCTTTTCAGGTCTCGTTTTCGTGTAAAGGAGTCAATGCTAAAGCCAAGAGAAATGGCAGCCGCCACCGTCTCCGACGTGGGTACGGAGATCAATACTTTACCCACAGCACCGTATCTGGAACTAAACCTTTCAAGAGCAGGACCCAACTCAGTGAAAGACCCAAACCAGTCACCCGGTTCGATCCACGCTGATTCTGCACCTTCTCTAAGTCTCAATCACTCACTCCTCGGATTGCCTGGCAGTTTTCCCAATTGGAATCTAACATGAGCCACCGTCATTAGTGCTCAAATTTACTGAATTGATAAATCTCGGCAAAATCGTTGGCAAAAACTTTCATCAATCAGAAGATGGAGTATGGTTGCTTCAAACGAGCCAAGGCAACCTGAAATTGAAACGCGCGAAATGGTGAAATCCTAGCCAAAAAAGCAGCAGCTCATATAGCCCCCATTTACGAAAGAAAACCCAGTCCTTCTCTCAGAATCTTCTATGGCTGAATGGTTAGACCCAGACAACCTTGAACATGCAGAACACACCACGCCTGATCTTCTGAAGGAACTCTCAGATGAATCAGACAGGGTTGCAGCAGAAGTTGAATTCTGGCCAGTAGGTGTGGAAGCAGGCAATGTTCGCAACAACTCTTCAAGTCTGATATCTCCATTAGCCTGACAATTCGCCTAATCCAAGAGCCTTTCAACTAGTTGCAAATTCCCTGGTTGTTAGACTGACGAATATGCGAAGCAAACTATCACAAAGACTTCTAGAACTATCTTCGGGACTCGTGCGTTCAACTGTGATAATCGCATTCGTGTTTGCATCATTGTTTAACACCTCTCAGAGCTCCCATGCTTCTGTATCCGACTCCAACGCTCCGCAAAGCCAAACCACTGGGTTAAACGCACTCTCTGGTCAATTTCCTACTGAGAGCGAAAACAAGATTGGCATCGCCAATACTGAAGCAACCTACACTCTCGCTGACGTGGCAATACACAACACTCAAGCTGACTGCTGGACTTTGGTGTTCGACAAGGTCTACAACATAACCAGCTACATAAGAAACCATCCTGGTGGAGCAAGTTCTATTTCAAAGATTTGTGGAAAAGATGGCACAGCTATCTTTGACAACAAGCACGGTGGATCTTCATCTCAAGCACTAATTCTCTCCACCTACAAAATTGGAGTTCTAGCTAAACCTGTTGTGAAAACCTGTACCGCAGGAAACTTCTACAGTGATGCCTTATCTAAATGCACACCTGCACCCAAGGGCTACTTTGTAACCGCAACATCTTCAGCAGCTGGAGTCACCTCGGCAACAGCATGTAACCAAGGCTTCACAACCCTTGCCATAGGTTCGACCCAGTCATCTGATTGCTATAAGCCAATAGTTCAAACCATCACTGGATTCAGTGCTCCTAAGGCTATGAAGTACAAGGCAGTTAGCTACCTACCGATAACAACCAACACACAAGCAAATGCAACTGCAAAGACCACAGGTCCATGCTCAGCTAAAGCTGTGAATGTTGTGACCAAGGTCAAGGGCAAGAAGGTAACTACCAGGAAACTGAAAGTTACTGCTTCCACAAAGGCTGGTACCTGCAAGATCACTCTTACTTCACCAGCTAAAGACAAGTACCTAGGTTTGACTAAGACAGTTCAGATCACGGTTAGTAAGTCCGGAAGGTAGAGAGTCACAACTCTTAACACTCGTTCTAGGTTAACGCATAAACTCAAGCAAAGCCTAGCTAAAGACCTTGAGTAAAACTGGTCTAAGCACATGACTCGATTACTAGACAAAACAGGAACCCGATGATTGGCCGCCTATTAATGTGTCACGTCGGATGGCAATGACATAATTGAAATCTATGAATGATAAGCAGTTTTCAAATGTAACCGCCGATTGGCTTAGAAGCTCTGACTTGAATGAACGAAAAGCTTTAGGCCAGTACATGACTCCCGCCTACTTGAGGGACTATCTTCTAGACAAAATAAGTCTCTTTCCTGGAGCAAGAGTTTTAGACCCCGCAGTAGGAACTGGAGAGTTCCTACGTTCTGCTATTGAAATTGAACCGGGGATTCACGCTTTTGGATGGGACATAGACCCTAAGATTCTTCAATTCGCTAGAGCAAATGTACCGGAGGCAAGCCTTAGCGAACTCTCTGCTTTGGAGCTCCCCGCTAAGGAAGAATTTGACTTTGTCATAGGGAACCCACCTTATTTTGAAATGAAGCTAACCGGGGATCAGTCGTCGCAGTTTTCTGAAGTAGTCGCCGGACGGGCAAATATATTTGCTTTGTTTTTCAAAGTTGGCATTGAGGCACTTAAACCTGGTGGAATGCTCGCCTATGTAGTGCCCCCGTCTATGAATAACGGAGCGTACTTCAAAGCTTTGCGAAGATTTCTGACAAAGCAAAACCACATTTTGTCAGTTAAGGTATTTTCCAAGAGTGATCTTTTCGTTGATGCTCAGACTTCTGTACAGGTAATCACCGTAAAAAAAGGTAAAGGAAAGAGCTCAAACGTTTTGGAGTTGCCCATTAGAGGCGATTTAGAGCCATTAATTTTTGAGAACGTAGCTGAAATCGAGGCGCACTACAAAAATTCTTCGTCTCTTTTCGACCTTGGGTATGAAGCGGTCACTGGCAACATTGTATGGAACCAGCATAGAGATTCACTAACAAATGATAGGTCAAAAGCTCAGACGACACTCTATTACGCCCGAAACATATCAGGAGGCAAAATCGTTTTAGTTGAAGATGAAAAGAAGCCTCAATACCTCAATTTTATACCTTCGACAAAGTTCTTAGGGCCAGCAATTTTAGTAAACAGAATTATTGGAGGCGTTGGGAAAGGCGTCATAAACGCAGCTTTTGTTCCCGAAGGTGAAGTATTTTGCGCTGAAAACCATCTCAATGTAATCAGAGTTCGCAAAAACACCATTCCGAATATCACTTTTTCCGAACTGCTTGAACTAATCTCTAGCGAGGATACTCTAAGAACTGCTCGGCTAGTTACTGGAAACACGCAACTCAGCGCTACAGAGTGGAACTATTTGTTACCATTCAAGTAAAAGTTTGATGCAGATAGGGAACAAATTGGATCTATGGGACAGAACTGAAGTTTTTACTGAGCAATCTTCAGACAAAAGAACGAATGATGAGCTGAACACCGCCCGAGAGAAAATCATTGAGAGTCTCTTTTCGATAGAAAGCGAAAAACAATCAATTTTTTTGAAGGATTCAACCAATAGAGAATTCTGGAAGTCAATCAAAAGTAAACTCGAATCTTCTCTAACTAATTTTCTAGATGATAAGTCTGGCTTGGAAGACTTTCATTTTACTCATTTAGTTAGAAAAGGCGGTCGGAATTTTAATTATGATTTCTTTGCACCAGGTACAATTTCGGGTGAAGATTCTGGAATCAAACTGGAATTCAAGAAGGGGGCTACCATCTTCGACCAACCCGAGTTTCTAAGCTTGTGGGCAAAGAGTGGGACTCTAATTAACCCTAAGTACAGCGACTACCCGAGTTTCTTTTACGATAATTACATTACGGACTTGGCAAGTCTAGTTGGCGTAAAGGCTCCATCAAAAAGTGCCTACCTACATGGCATTTTTAAGACAAATTACGTGGACTTCTTCGGTTTAGCAAAGTCAGTGTACGATTCAAAAAGGGACAGTTTCCTTGCCCTTCAATACACATCCATAGATGACTATCTGCACTACATTTCCGACTCGCAATATTCAATAGACTTCGACCAAATTCAAAGTCGATTGACCGAACAACTTGACAAATTTTTCCTTTCTTGGGATTCGGCGAGAATGGATTTCAAAGTAGAGAAATTTCATGAAAAAGATGTAACTTTAGATGGAACTGTCTCATTCACGGGTGGTAAAAACGGGTGGAACAACATCCGCCTGAAGAACATGGCCGGAAATAACGTCAATTCCTTACTGAGATGGAAAAACCATGCCTGTGTAGTTGGACCCGCTTGGCAAATTAGCCTCAAGTCAGCTTACGTTGAATAAGATCCCACCTGCCGCAACCCGAATTTGTAATGTCAGACCAAGCCTATAAACTCTAATATCCGAACATTTGTTCGGTGGTATTGTTAGGGTGTTTTATGGGACGTATAGACGAGGCTGTGGCTGTTTTAGTGGATCAGGAGGGTGCTCCTACCCTCTTTAGATGGAGAGAAAAGGACTATCAGGTCAGTTCTAGACCAGTTAGATGGTTTGCCAGGACTGAATGGTGGGTAGGAGAAAGAGCCCACAGAGGGATTGGCTCTGGTGCTGTTGAGGTAGAGATGTGGAGACTCAACGTTGCTGAGGCAGGAATTTTTGACCTCGTGTACCAGAGCCCCTCTGGATCATGGAGCATTGTCAGGAGATTTGGGTAAAAAACTTTTTTGTTTCTCCTCGTACTTGAAGGAATAAATAGAATTCCAAGCAGTAGACAAAACATCAGGATAGTATCCCCTCATGGGAAATAACTAAATATCCTCAGCACCTCAATTAGACAAGAGTCAAGCTTCCATGGCCCTGGTGGATTACAGAAAAGGATATCTTGGCTTACAGAAGAAATAGAAAGGCTAAGCTACATGGCTAACTATCTGAAGGAACTGAAGAAAGTTCAGGCTCTGGTATCGGCCTTTGAATGGGATATCAAATCGATAATTAGGAATCACCTAGGTGCGGAAACAGTAGAGAAAACTGACCACTTGCAGGATAACATCCGATTGAATGGAAGAACGGCAAGAGAAGGGGACGATGCGGTTGATCATCTAAACCTGGGGCAATGTATCGATGTATGCAACAGGAACAAGGAGCTACTACCCGAGTTAGTTCAATCTGACCTAAAAATTATTTCCGAACACCACACTTTATTGATTGAAATTCGAAATAGGGCATTCCATGTAAAAGTCTTAGATGAAGAAGATATTGAATCATTGATTAGAGTTTCGGAGCAACTCGAGCAAGTAAACTGGCCGAATTTTTCTGAAACTGTTCTTAGTGAGACCGAGAGTGATCTCTCATTCCTTGAAACGAAAAAAACTAGCAGTAACGGCTCTCAGATTCTAAACAACCTACAGCCGCCCGACTATTCGGACACTACTCTGATCGGCAGAAAACCTGACGTTGAGGCAATACTAAATAAGCTTCGAATCGGTAGAGATAGGTTTATCCAGATAGTTGGCCCTGCAGGGATAGGAAAGAGTGCCCTTGCCACACAGGTTTTGTATAAAGTAATTGAGAGGGGGGGAATGGGTTTTGACTGTGTTCTCTGGGTTTCACTAAAGTTTGAAAAATTGACGACTGCCGGAATAGAAGAGATCAGAGAAAGCATGCAGGATCTATTTCCTGCGGTGGGATTACTATCAAAAGAATTCGATAAGAACTACTCTGGCGCAATAACTGATCTAGCTTCTGTAATAGCAGAACTCGATATGAAAATACTAATTTGCATCGACAATCTTGAATCAACGACTGGAGAAGAGTTTGGAAAATTAGTAGAAGCTCTTCCAGATTCAGTGACCTACTTACTTACAAGTAGGTACCAAATCTCTGTTTTACCCTACACCCTTCAGCCACTGCCGCATGCTGCGTCAATGCACTTATTGAGAAAGCTAGGTGACGTTTTACAGCTGGCATACATTCAAAACGCCTCGAATGACACTTTGTCTGATTTGGTATCTAGATTCGGAAATCCAACACTTTACCTAAAGCTTTTATGCCTTGGACTTCAGTCAGGGCGGACTTTACAAGAACTGGAGATTAATCTGAGGTTAGATTTTCTTGACTATGCAGTGAACGCGGCAATCAGCTCGACACAGGCTTCGAGCAACCTAGTTTTAGCTACTATCTGTGAATACAAAAAGCCAATAACCTACACCGATCTGCTGTATGCCACAGATCTTGATGTCGACGTCTTGAATGAAGCACTTATGGAGCTTAACTCAAAATCATTGGCAGCAGCCCGAGGCGACTCAGAAAACCAGATGTGGGTTGCGCAGGACTTGGTCAAGGAATATGTTCGGGCCAAGAACCCCTTCTCCCTTGACACCTTGAAAGAAGTTAAGCAGGCCATCAGAATTGTCAATGATGACATAGAGCGCTCTCGCAGAGACAGGCGCGATAACCCGTTGCATCCTATTAGCGTTTCTGAAGAGAATCCGGCGAACACAGCACTTAGGCAAGCTATTCGAGAGAAGCAAGCGGGTAATGATTTAGTTGCTCAAAATTATATCAGAGCGGCAAGACAACAATCTCCTGACTATTTCGAAGTGGACCGTTTTGAAGCATGGTTGCTTAGGGAAGTTGATATTGAACAAAGCAGAGCACTTTATTACACCGCATACCAAAAAGCTAGCTCGAGTCATTCGAAAGCTGTAGTTGCCTATCACTTTGGACTAAGTCTTCTTTCATGGGATCAGGTTTCTGACTCCATTACCTATTTGAAAATTGCAGCCAATGAAATATCGGACTTCTTCCTACTACTTCGTCTCGCAATAGCCCATTCAAGGAACGAGGAGTTTGAACGAGCACATGAAATCCTCATGAGCCTAGACGGTTCTGAGAATAGGCGGAAAACCTTGCAATGGGTTACTGCTCTCTGTGGGCTTTATAGAAGATGGGCTGAATTTTTGATGGATGAACGGGCGGACTTTAGGGGTGCTTGGCAAAAAATTTTAGAATTTCTTGTCTTATGCGATGAAGTACTCCAAGAAAAACGAGAAGACAGCGACTTCCTGGTAGATGCGCAGAAGATTTTCTACATTTTTCTCCCTCTCTTGAACCAAAAAGAACTGAAAGCCGACAAGGGTTTGATTGAAGACATTGAAGCTGGGATTGTCGTCTATTCAAACTTGTTCAGGCGACTTGTTGTTGAAGCTAAAAATGAAACACGAGATTACATCTTGAATCAAGTTTCTAAACTTTGGAGACCGGGCTTCATGTTCCAGGGTTTCCTTAATGACCTAAGAATCCCTGAATTTTCAAAAGATGAGAGCCTTGATTGGATTGAAGGGGTTTACAGCGGAAGTCAACCCGATGCCGCTGGTGGCTACGGATTCTTGAAAGGGAAATTCGGTGAGCGTATATACTTTAGACTATCGGCCTTACACCCTTATGGAACATTAGTAGACGACACAAGGGATCTTGGCCGCAAGGTAAGTTACAGAACGGGCACTAAGCCCGAAGTCGCAATTTCTGTTTGGTTCGATTGACGAGGTGATCTGTATTTCTTTATCAGAAGCAGTAATTGTTGACATTGATGGTACCGTTTCCTTGCGCACTTCTAGGAGCCCATATGACATGTCGCGCGTTCTTGAGGATCAACCTAATGAAGCCGTTGTACTCATTGTAAATTTGCTAGCAGCTCAAGGGATCGAGGTAATCTTCGTTTCTGGAAGAGACGAATCAGCCCGCAAAGACACACTGGATTTCCTCGCACTTCACATTCCTTGTGTCTTAGAACCCGTTTTGTTCATGAGGGCAATAGGCGACCAAACTGAAGACCACATTCTTAAGAAGCAGATTTACCTTTCGAGAATCCAACCTAGCTACAAAGTAATCTTTGTGCTGGATGATCGGGACCGAGTAGTCAATATGTGGAGGCATGACCTAGGACTTAGCGTCTTTCAAGTTGCAGAGGGTAATTTTTAGCCCCCCTATTTTGCCGTGTCGGCCCAACCTTATAAACTCATATATCCGAACATATGTTCGGATATACTTTTAAGGGTATTTCATGGACTTTACGCACCTTCACGTAGCCTCAGGGTTCTCTGCTCACTATGGGGTTAATAGGCCTGAACTATTGGTTGAGGCTGCTCATAACCTAGGGTTTGATGCTTTGGCTCTAACTGACAGGGATGGGCTTTACGGTGCTATCAAACACATAGGAGCATGTCTTCAGGTAGACATGGCTCCTATTGTTGGGGTTGATCTTCCTGTTCTTGATGAAGATGGGTCTTTACTGGCTCGGGTAGTTGTTCTAGCTCATGGTCATAACAAAGGTTTAGGTTGGGCTACCTTATGTGCT
>Ga0209550_10003073_pt1 | contig 15965 bp, 15 predicted proteins | sample LauGreSuBDMM15SN_2_FD_187567 | JGI IMG/M metagenome (GOLD analysis project Ga0209550, IMG submission 187567) | Freshwater lake microbial communities from Lake Michigan, USA - Su13.BD.MM15.SN (SPAdes) (version 5) | ecosystem: Environmental > Aquatic > Freshwater > Lake | place: Lake Michigan...
TAATTTTCTACCAATGCCGTGACCTACTAAATTTTTAATCACTTTAAAACCTCTTTCAGCAGCTTTTTGCTGTATAAATCTGCCGACTACAGCGATTCTTACTCCGGCTTTAATTTCTTTTATGGCTGCCAGTAGTATTTCTCTGGAGGCTGAAACCAGTGGTTGTAAACCCGTCAGGTCATTTCCAAGAATGAATGAAAATCCATTATCTCCATAATAACCGTTAAGTTCCGCTGATACGTCAATATTTATTAAGTCACCCTCTTTTAAAATTTTAGATTTTGAAGGGATACCATGTGCAGCTTCTTTATTTAGAGAGATGCAGGTATAACCAGGAAATTTGTAATCCTTTATGGGTGCAGAAATGGCACCATAATTTTTTAGTAATTGTGCGCCATATTCATCTAATTCTAAGGTATTCATGCCTGGTTTGGCAAAATTAATCATTGACTTTAGGGTCAGAGCCACTGCTTCTCCAGCTGCTTTCATGCCTAATAAGTCGGCGTCTGTTTGTACTATCAAGATATTTAACTTTAATGGCGAAAGTTAAGATAAAAAAAAGTTAAATTTAGATGTTGAAAAAGAAAAGCGAAAAATGAAGGTGAAAGCATTTGGTATAGCTAAAGAAATTTTAGGAAATTCAAGTATAGAAATTGAGCCGGATACGGTTTTAACCGTTGGTCAATTGAAGGACTATTTATTTGAAAATTATCCAGAAATGGTTAAACTGAAAACAATGGCTATTGCTGTAAATCAATCGTATGCATCTGATGAGATGCTCATAACAGAAGATGCGGAGATAGTAATTATCCCTCCAGTGAGTGGAGGTTAGAGCAGATTTTTATTTTTCTAAGTCCAATAAATATTTCTTTTTTTCCAGGCCATAGAAATATCCGTGAAGATTCCCGTTTTTTGCAATGCATCTATGGCAGGGAATAACGATGGCAATGGGATTATTCCTATTGGCATTTCCAACAGCCCGAAATGCCTTATCGCTACCTGCCATGTGTGCTAATTCACTATAACTGACGGTTTCTCCGTAAGGAATACGCTTTAAAGATTCCCATACTGCTATTTGAAAAGGGGTTGCATTTCCAAATGAAATGGGCAAATCGAAATCAATCCGCGTTTTTTCAAAATATTGCTTTAGTTGATTTGCCGTTTCAAAGGCAATATCATCCGGAGGAGAAAATGCATCATCTACGGGTAGCGTGTCCACTAATTTTAGGGATACCAACTTTCCATCTTTTGTAATTATTTGTAATAATCCAAAAGGAGAATCATAAATTAAGCTATTCAATGAGGCTTATTTTTTACTTTCAGGCGAAGATAGTAAATTGAAAAACTGATCTAATTTAGGGGTTATAATAATTTCAGTTCTTCTGTTAGCTTGTCTTCCTGTTGCGGAATCATTGTCCACTTTAGGAGAAAATTCACCTCTTCCTCCAGCGGTCATTCTTTTAGGATCTACTTGATGCTTTTGTTGCAGGTAGCGAACAACGGAGGTAGCTCTGCGAACACTTAAGTCCCAATTATCGATGGTACAGGAATTAGAAATGGATAAATTATCGGTATGACCTTCAACTAAAACATCAATATCATTATGATCATTTAGAACAGATGCAACCTTACCTAAAACACTTTGAGCTCTGTCGTTGATGTCATGACTTCCACTTCTGAAAAGCAGTTTATCAGAAATAGAGACATAAACAACGCCCTTTTTTACCTCAATGGTCAAATCCTGATCATTGATATCAGATAAAGACCTTTTTAAGGTATTTACTAAAGAAAGACTTAAAGAATCTTTTCTTTGCATCTGACCTGTAAGGTCTTGTATATATTTGCTCTGTTCGCTTATGGCCTGTAGCGATTTATTGATACTTTCTGCCCCACTTTTACTTATTACGGAAAGATCAGAAAGTCGGTCCAATAAACTGGCGTTTGTACCTTTTAATAAAGCAATCTGGTCTTCTAAGAGACGCACCTGGTTTCTTTTATCGGTTAGTTCTCCATCCTTATTTTGCATTTCACGAAGGCGACTTTGTAATTCTGTTTCTTTTATCTGTAGCTGACTTTTCAGTTGACTAAGCTGAAACTGGCAATCTGCCAAATTCTGTTCAGCCGCCTTAACTAATGCCTGTTGCTCACCCTGAAAGGCTAAGTATTTCTTTTTTGTTACACAGGAAGATCCAAATAAGACAAGGGAAAGAAGAAAAAGATAAGGCTTCATAGAAGGTATGTTGAAAAAATGAAGAACAAGTAGAAATTAAATAACACGTTAAAAGTAACGAAAATATATTAAAAAATTGTCTATTTTGGACTGCCAATTTTTATGGTAATAGCACCTGAACGAAATCTATTTTACTGAAAATGCTCCAAAAACTTATCATTGGGCTTTTAGCTCTGTTTTCCCCACTTCTTGTAAATGCACAGGAAGTAAGTGAGTTTAAACTACAAAAAGTAATCTCTGCTATCAAAATTGATGGCCTTCCAGACGAAGAAGCCTGGAAAAATATACCTGAAATTAAGGATTTTTGGCAGTATTTTCCTACCGACACAGTACCAGCACAACAAGGCATTTCAGTTAAAATAGCTTATGATGACCAGCATATATATTTTCTTGCTGTCATGAAAAATAGAAAAATTGACAGAGGATATATTACTCCTTCTCTAAGACGAGATTACCGCGGGGAAGCAAATGATGGATTTTCAATAATTATCGATCCATTTCAGGATCAAACGAATGGTTTTCAATTTGGTGTGAACCCTTTTGGTGTACAAAGAGAGGGTTTGGTGTCCAATGGAGGTTCAGAAGGTACTGATTTGAGTTTGAGCTGGGATAATAAATGGTTTGCAGGAGCAAAACAATTTGAAGGTTACTGGGTGGCAGAAGGTGCCATTCCATTTAGCACCCTAAGATTTAAACCGGGATCTAAATATTGGAATTTTAAGTTTTACAGGATAGATAGTGAATCTTCAGAAAGGGTCATTTATCCAAGGCTGCCCCGACAGTTTCAGATATTAAACCTGGTGAGTATGTGCAGAGGGGTTTGGGATGAACCATTGGCTAAAAAAAATACTAATATTGCTATTATTCCCTATACATTAGCCAATTCACAAGTAAATAAAATTAATAATACGCCCGTTTCTAATCAGGTGAATATTGGAGGAGATGCTAAAATTAGTGTTGGTCCAGCTTTAAATCTGGATCTAACCATAAATCCTGACTTTTCACAGGTAGAAGTTGATGAACAGGTTACCAACCTGGATAGATTTGAAATATTCTTCCCAGAAAGAAGACAATTCTTTTTAGAAAATGCCGATTTATTCGCCTCCTTTGGTCAGGAAAGATTAAGGCCTTTCTTCTCTCGAAGAATTGGTATTGCCAGAGATGAGGAAACGGGACAAAATATTCAAAATCCTATTTATTTCGGTGCCAGATTAAGTGGTAAATTAGATAATAACTGGAGAATAGGTTTGTTAAGCATGCAAACAGCAAGAGATTTGTCTATTAATCAGCCTTCTGTAAATTACAGTGTAGCAGCGGTTCAAAGAAAAATATTTAGCAGATCTAACGTGGGGGTTATTTTTGTTAATAAAGAGCCTTTTTACGACGAAAATGTGATAGGATTTAATAGGAAAAATTATAATCGTGTTCTTGGTTTTGACTATAATCTTGCAACAGCAGATAATAAATGGGCAGGAAAGGCTTTTTATCATTATTCTTTTGATGAGGAAAATAAAGGGAATTCCGGCGTCTTTGGTGGCGATATTGCTTACAATACTTATCATTGGGAGTTTTCCTTCACCGGCCAGTCGGTAGGTGAAAATTATAATCCGGAAGTAGGTTTTGCAAGGAGAACGAATTATAAAAGGGTAGCGTCCTCCCTTTGGTACAATTTTTATCCAAACGGCGGAAAATTAAATAAGCATGGACCGGGTATTGATTTTGACCAACTTGGAAATGAAAAGTATGGTCTGACCGACTTCGATGTAAATCTTATGTATAGGGTTTTATTTAGAAGTACAGCCAATTTAGAGTTCAGAATGAGAAGGGAGTTTGTGTATTTATTTAGCCCTTTTAACCCAAGTGGTGGAGATGGTCTAAGTCTGGAAGAGGGAAGAGGGTATGCCTACAATTTATTTATTTTACGCTATACATCCAATACCAGAAAGAAGATTAACTATTATATTAGCTCCAGGTCAGGGCAATATTTCAATGGGAATAGATGGAATCTGGATGGAGCTGTAAATTTGAGAATGCAGCCTTATGCGCTGTTATCAATGGTGGGCAGCATTAACATATTGCGTTTTCCAGAGCCTTATAAAGACGTAAACCTATTTCTGATTGGCCCTAGGTTAGATATAACTTTCACCAAAAACTTATTCTGGACTACGTTTATTCAGTATAACTCTCAAATTGAAAATTTGAATATAAATTCACGACTTCAATGGAGGTTTAAACCAGTTTCGGATATATTTTTAGTATATACCGATAATTATTACCCTGAATCTTTTAGTAATAAAAACAGAGCGATAGTTCTTAAAATTAACTATTGGTTAAATAATTAATTTATCCTTTATCGAATTGTTTTATCCATAGGCAAACCTCCTCCCAGGTTAATTTCCATTGATCTTTTTTCATTGAAGGAGCATATAAGACCATTTCAAAACGGTTTAGCAGTTGCCTTAATTGCTGAGTTAACTCTTGATTTGAAAGGCCTGACTGGTCTAGTTTATCAATAATTTGTTCATTGGAAAAATTTTCTTTTGGAATATCAAACTGGTGAAAAAGAAAAGTTCTTAATGCAAAACTCAGTTCGATAAAACTATTTTCATAATCACCTTGATCGCCATATATCTTTGCCTGCTGTAGATGGTCTGTGGTCACTTCAGAAGGGGACTTCACCTTTTTCTGTTGTTTGAAATAGGTAAATAAATAGAAAAATGCGATACCCAGGAAAGGGACGGTAAAGCCAGCTATCCATAAAATATTGGTAAAAATGGAAGGTGTTCTGAAGTCTTCTGAAGATAATGTAACAAATTGATCCGTATCTGCTTTTAAAGGAATACTATTAGATTGACCGGCTGTTATTTTTATTAAAAAAGGATCTAATGATTTTGTTTCATATTTACCTGTTAACGGATAAAAATAAGTGAAAGAGGGTTGAAAAGAGAATTCTCCTTCTTTTTGCGGTTGAATAACATAGGTAAATGACTTCTGACTAAACTTTTTACCCTCATTTTCACCTCTTTCCTCTTCTTCAGATTTGGTGTCATATAATTGAAAGGATGGTGGTAAGTTGAGATTTGGACTTTTTATTCTTTTGGCATCACCGTCGCCTAAAATGGTAATGGTTAGATAAAAAGTTTCATTTGTTGAGGCTGACGTTTTGTCTATGGACCCAAATGCTGAAAAGTTTCCTATTCCACCATTAAAATTGGAAGGAACAGGTTTTGGGAGGTCTTTTACGGTAACATTTAAGACATTACTTTCTACATTTACGTAGTTCACATCTCCGTTAAAAAAAAGAGAACTGGGTCTTTGAGGATCTTCTTCCAAAAGTCCTACTTGTAACACAAGGGGAGAAATACTTTGTTTTCCTGTTTGTTGTGGGTAAAGGGCAACGCTTCTTAGTATTTTTGTATAATACATTTTACCCTTTATATTGGTGGTTTGCACCATATTATCCATTCTTTGAATATCTGCTGCATAAAAGCCTCCATAATCACTTTCTTGAAGGATACTATAATTTTGAATTTCTTTTCTGGTATAAATTTTATAATCAAGTCGAACCTGTTGGCCCAAATAAATAGTATTTTGAGCAAGTTCAGAACGGATAAAAAAATCCTGGTCATTATTTTCCTGCTTTCCATCTGATGTCACTAAAATGGTCAGGGAATTACTTTTCAATGTTTTTCCCTTCACTTTAATTCTGGCAGGACGAATGGTTAGTTTTCCATTTCTCTTCGGCTGCAAGGTATAGGAGAAGCTCATTTCCCTTTGCATTTGACCATTCTGAATTACCGTACTCAGTCCTCTGTTGGGTCCGGAAAGGATGTAAAAATCGTTTGAAAAGTCTGGTGAAATAAAATCTTCCCCTTCCCCATTTTTTAAGATAAAAGAGACTTCCACTAAATTTCCGGGTCGTATTTTTTCAGCATCGGCAACGGCAAAGAAGGAAGTTTGACCGTTAAGGAAGCTACTTACTAAAAGGATTAAACTACATAAAAATGGGCGCATCTTACCAATCTTTTTTGACTTGACTATTTATTTTTCCAGCTTGTCTAAGTTTTGATTGCACTTTTTTTTCTTCTTCATCCATAATATTTAGAAGAGCTTCTGCTTCTTCCTTTGATAATTTTCTTTGTGTATTTTCACCCTGCTCTTGTTGATTTTTATTTGGGTTACTATTTTTTTGATCTTGATCTTGCTTTTGCTGATCTTGTTTTTGTTTGTTTTCTTGTTGCTGTTGCTGCTGTTGTTGTTCTTTCTGCTGCTGTTTTTTTAATGCAACGGAGAGATTGTGCTGCGTTTCCTGATCTCCCGGTTTAATTCTAAGCGCTTGTTTATAGGCATCAATGCTACCCTTAAAATTTCCTTTTTGGTAGAGTGCATTTCCTAAATTATAGTAAGCATTTGCTTTTTGTCCTGATGGATTTAATTTATCAATAGATTGTTGATAATTATTTGCTGATTCTTCGAATCTCCCTTGATTATATACCGTATTTCCAAGGTTATACCAGGCCTTTGGCGTAGCCTTTTTCTCTAAAGCTTTTCTGTAAGCCTCCTCTGCAGCTACTGTTTCTTTTTGTCTGTATAAACGATCACCTTCTCTGAGATCTTTATGGTCATTTTGGGAAAAAAGGGAGATTGAAAAAAGAGCTAAGATCAAGGTAACGCTCATTTTTTTATAGGAAAAGAAAAATTCGAAGAGGAGAAAAAAACAGGCAATGGCCAGAAAAAGTTGATAGAACGACTTATATTCTGAATAAACCCGTGTTTCTAAGCCCGTTTTTTCGAAACGATTCAAATCTGACAGTAAACTATTCAACGTTGAAGATTGATCCATACTTAAAGCATAATAATTTCCCCTGGTAATTCTTGCAATGGTTTGTAAATTTTCTTCCTGCAATTTAGAAATGACAGGATTACCATTTTCGTCTGTTTTAAATGAATTAAAGCCACTGGAATAATCAGGAATTTTTGCTCCTTCAAGTGTACCAATACCGATAGTAAACGCAGAAATCCCTTTTTGAGCAGCCTGCCTTGCTGCATCCTCTAAACCTGGTTCATGGTTTTCCCCATCACTCAAAATAATCAATGCTTTACCATTGGCTTTTTGATAAGAAAAGTAACGGAGGGCGACGGAAATAGCGGAAGAAAAATTGGTGCCTTGATTACTTACTATGTCAGGAGAAAGTGTTTGAAGAAAAAGCAGGAGGGCTCTGTAATCAGTTGTTAAGGGCGTTTGAAGATAGGCATTGCCAGCAAAAACGATGAGTCCGATTCTATTTCCCGTCAAAGATCGGATAAGTTCCTCGGAAAGACGTTTTAAACGGTCGAGCCTACTGGGAGGCATGTCAGCCGCCAGCATTGATTTTGAAATATCCAGCGCAAGAAAAACATCAAAACCATTGGTTTTTACGACCTCCGATTTGCTACCCATTTGAGGATTAGCCAAAGAGATGAGGACAAAAAATATGCCAAGGGTAAAGAAGACTATCTTGCGTTTGTTCAACTTATTAACCGTAAGACTGTCGGTTAATAATAAAGAAGCGCTGCCAATACGCGCCAGTTCCTTTTTCTTTTTCCGTAAGACAAGGTATCGGATGAGCCCTAAAATGGGCAAAATACAGAGGCCAAATAAAAAAGCAGGATGTTCGAATCTAAACATAAAAAATATTTATGGAGTACTTCGAAACACGGTTATTTTTAGCAATCTTTCCGTTAATAAAAGGAAGAGTGCAAAACCGGCAAACCAAATATAAAGATCTTTAAATCTTTTAAATCGGGTTACTTCTAACGTAGTTTTCTCTAATTTATCAATTTCAGCGTAAATATTTTCCAGGGAACGTTCATTGGTTGCCCTGTAATATTTTCCACCGGTAAGCGAAGCCATTTCGCGCAATAAAGGTTCATCAATTTCAACTTGTGCCAAACCGAAAATATATTCCCCATCACTTCTTCTGCTAACAGGTGTTAAAGCAGCACCGGAAGTTCCCACACCAATAGTATATACTTTAACATTATACTTAAGGGCAATTTCAGCGGCCGTTATAGGTTTCAAATAACCTGCATTATTGACGCCGTCGGTAAGTAAAATAACAATTTTACTTTTAGCGTCACTATCTTTAATCCTATTTACTGCCGTGCCCAAACCCATGCCAATGGCAGTTCCGTCTTCTAAAAGGCCACATTGCAAATTGGCTAAGTACTCTTTTAAAATATCGTGGTCACTCGTTAGTGGACAAGGGGTAAAAGCTTCTCCTGAAAAACTTACCAGTCCAAGGCGGTCATATTTTCTCTTGTCAATAAATTGGGCAGCTACCCGCTTACATACCTCCAGGCGGTCAGGTTTAAAATCTTGAGCCAGCATACTACTTGAAAGATCCACCGTCAACATGATATCAATACCTTCCGCATTGACTTTTTCCTCTTGCAATGCTAATTGAGGTCTTGCCAGTGCTAAAATGAAAAGAATAAAAGCCAACAAGCGAAATATAATCAGATAAGGCAGAAGGGTAACCCGCCAGTTTTTTTTAAATTTTAAAAGACTACCACTTTCAGGTAAATTAATACTTTCGATTTGTTGTTTGTAATACCTCTTTAAGATAAAATAAATAAGCGGAATGATAGCCCATAAGAGCAGATAGTATGGATCTCTAAACGATAATTCTTTGATTAGTTCAATCATAATACCAGGTTAATTATTTATCATCAGATGTGATTGAACTTTCCTCTGACAGAAATTGGGTTAAGAATTGTTTCACCTCTTGAAACGCTTCTTCATGGAAAGAATAAGTAGGTTCATATTTTGCAAATTTCACTAAATCTACGGTTTTCATCCAGGTTATCATTTTTTCAGAGAGAAGAGATACTATGGGTAAATGCTGTATTTTTTCCAATACTTCAGCGGTGGGTAAATCCAGTAAATTAACCTCATATTGTTTTTCCAGGAAGGCTCGAAAAATGACACCCAACTCATAATGATAATTGACAAAATCCTTTTGTTCAAGGAAATTTTGCTGGGACAACCAGTTCATTTTTTCAAGCGCCTCTTTTACAGGGGAAACTATTTCAAGCGGAACTTCCGGGGTAATAATCCTGATTTTTCTTCTTTTTCTAAGCCATAAAACAATTAAAAACAGAATGAAAAGTCCACATAAAACATAGATTAACGGTAGCCAATCTTGCCAGTTTTTATTCTCGTTCCAAATGTCCCTGATGGGTTTTATTTCTGAGGAGTCTTTTTTCATTGCGAGAGGCAAGACTTTAACCTGAATACTATTCGAAGAAATGGAGTCAAAAGATGTTTGGTTATTTGTTACCGGAAATTTAACAGGACCTAAGGTATATTGTCCTGGTTCAAAGGAAGTTAGCAGTAATTCTCGAATGAATTGTTGTTCTCCGTTATCAAGTAAAATGGTATCAGTAGAGACCGTTTTTAACAGTTCGAAAGGACTGTCACCTATTATTTGTTTAAAAGAAGGAAAAGAAATATTTTCTTTCAAACCATAAGTTACATTGATTTTAACGGAAAGAGGGTCGCCAATAATTAATTGTTGTTTGTCTGATGATATTGACATCGTCTTTTGTGCATTCAGCGTTAAAGAGAGGAACAACAATAAACCAATAAAATAATAAACTCGTTTGGTATTCATCAAGAGGCTCTTTTTTTGAAAAACTGCAGGAGAGCAAGAACGTAGGAATCTTGAATACTCATATCTATGACGCCCGTTTTACTTTTTTTAAAAAGTCGATAAAAAGTATCTTTATTTTTTCTGAAGGTAAGGGAATAGGAAGCCATAGCATCACGGTCATGGGTGTCAATCCACCCTGTTTCACCTGTTTCAGGATCTCTAATTTGTAATAGACCGACATCGGGGAGTTCTGCTTCGCGAGGGTCGGAAACCCTGAATCCGATAATATCATGTTTTTTAGCGGCTATTTTCAAAGCTGTTTCATAATTATCCGCTTGAAAATCACTTAAAATAAAGCAAATAGCCTTTTTCTTGAGGATATTGGTCAGATATTGAAGGGCGAGGGCTATATCAGTACCAGAGGTATCAGGTGTAAAATCCAATAACTCCCGAATAATTCTAAGGGTATGTTGTTTACCTTTTTTAGGGGGAATAAATTTTTCAATTTTGTCAGAAAAGAGGATAACCCCTACCTTATCGTTATTTTGGCTGGCAGAAAAAGCAAGCATGGCACAAATTTCCGTAAAAACCTCTGATTTTCGCTGTAATTTACTTCCAAAGGAGGAAGAACCACTAACATCCACTAAAATCATAATGGTCAGTTCCCTTTCTTCTTCAAATATTTTGACGAAGGGCTCATTTGCCCTTGCGGTAACATTCCAATCAATATTTCTAATATCATCTCCATATTGATAACTGCGAACTTCACTGAAAGACATACCTCTGCCTTTGAAGGCACTATGATATTCACCTGAGAATATATTTTTGCTCAGGGATTTAATTTTCAATTCGATACGACGAACCTTTTTCAGTAATTCTGCAGTTTCCATAGAAGATATAAATTAGGGAACTTCTATTTTATTAAGAATCTTAGTAATGATATCCTCTTGTGTTACATTTTCTGCTTCTGCTTCGTAGGTTAAACCAATACGATGCCTTAAAATATCGGGACAAATCTGCCGAATATCTTCCGGGATAACAAAACCACGTCTGTGAAGAAATGCGTTTGCTTTACCGGCTATAGCCAGATTAACGCTGGCGCGTGGAGAAGCACCGTATTGAATAAGATTGGATAAATCCCCAAGACCATAATTTTGTGGAAAACGGGTAGCGAAAACAATATCGAGGATATATCTTTCGATTTTCTCGTCCATATATATTCTTTTAACGGACTGTCTGGCTTTTAATATATCAGCAGGTTGAACGACGGCACGGATGGTATTTTCCGGATTTTCCTCAAGTAAACTGCGTCGAATGATTTCTTTTTCTTCCAGTAAGGTTGGGTAACCAATTTTCACTTTTAGCATAAAACGGTCTACCTGAGCTTCTGGCAATGGATAAGTACCCTCTTGCTCAATAGGATTTTGAGTGGCCAAAACCAGAAAAGGTTCTTCGAGAAAAAAGGTTTCATTGCCAATGGTCACCTGTTTTTCCTGCATAGCTTCCAGTAAGGCACTTTGCACTTTAGCCGGGGCTCTGTTTATTTCATCAGTGAGGATAAAATTGGCAAAAATGGGTCCCTTTCTAACGGTAAATTCATTTAGGCTGGGATTGTATATCATGGTGCCGATAATATCGGCGGGTAGTAAGTCTGGAGTAAATTGAATACGGCTAAATTTTGAATTAATAGCTTTGGATAAAGCCTTAATGGCCATAGTTTTAGCTAAACCAGGTAAACCTTCCAATAAAACATGTCCATTTGTCAAAAGGCCTAAAAGAAGGCGGTCAATCATTTGTTCCTGACCGACAATAACTTTTTGCGTTTCCCTTTTTAAATCTTCTAAAAAAGCGCTATCAATACGGATTTGTGCATTAATCGCTTCAATATCAATATTTTGCATAATAAACACGTTTATTTTTAAAAATAGTTTACAAAAATGCAGATTTTTTCCAAGAGTGCAAACAACTAAAATGGTTGTTTTTTTGAAAGAGAATCTCTCTTTTCAAAAAGAGGCTTAAGGGGAATATCTACATCCAGTTTTTTAAAGGTTGGTGTTTCTGGTCTTTCCGGCTTTGCTGGTTGAAAGAGCGTATCTCGCATTTCTCTTGCTTCTGCAATTAATATGGAATCGAGTAAACGGGTAGCTTCGGTAAGTAAGCCTTCTTCACATTGAGCTTTTCGAATGGTAACATATTCATTTACCCTTTCATCTACTTCATTTTGTATAAGTTGCTGTATTTCATCAGGAGAATATTCTTCATTATTGAGACAGCTGCAAGTAAAGAAAAACAGGTAAGCCATAAATAAAATAGGAAAGGATTTATTTATTTTCATTCTGCAAATACTTTAGCCTTAAATTTTCCTCTTCGGAAAGTCGAACATTTCGCATGGAATCTAGTAGAACCTGAATTTTTTTTACTTTGTTCGCTTCACAGGTTGAATCTAATTGTTTTCCTAACGGATTGACTATTCTTAAATACAAGGTATCAACTTCTGTTCTTTGGGTGGAAGTAAGTTTTAATGGAGGAGGTTTGGAGCAGGCAATAAACGTTATAAATATCCACAGAAAGCATAGATATTTGGAAAAGGACAAAAAATCGGACTTTTGGATAAAAAGGTTTGTCATGGATTAATAATATCAACGTTACGTTTTTTCCTCAGCTCGAAATTTTTTCCAAGATAAACTTTCCTTACCATTTCATCATCAGCAAGTTCCTGTGCGGTTCCTGCTTTTAAGATACTACCTTCAAACATCAGATAAGCCCGGTCGGTAATGGAAAGGGTTTCCTGAACATTATGGTCAGTAATGAGAATGCCAATATTTTTAGTTTTCAGTCGTGCGACGATACCCTGAATGTCCTCTACCGCAATGGGGTCAATGCCAGCAAAGGGTTCATCAAGTAAAATAAAGTAAGGATCTACCGCAAGGGCGCGCGCAATTTCTGTGCGACGACGTTCTCCACCAGATAAAGTATCGCCGCGATTTTTTCTTATTTTGGTTAACCCAAATTCATCTAATAAACTTTCTAATTTTTCATTTCTCTGATGCGAAGAAAGAGAAGTCATCTCGAGAATAGCCTTGATATTGTCTTCAACACTTAATTTTCGAAAAATGGAGGCCTCCTGAGGCAGATAACTTATTCCTTTTTGAGCTCTCCGAAACATGGGTAAGGAAGTAATTTCGTCATCTCCTAAAAATACTTTACCAGCATCGGGTCTAATAAAACCAACGAGCATATAAAAAGTAGTAGTTTTTCCCGCGCCGTTTGGACCTAGTAACCCAACAATTTCCCCTCTATTAACTTCGATGGAAACTTTTTTCACAACGGGTCTTTTACCGTAATATTTTTCCAGCGATGTTGACTGTAATAACATAATATTAAAATTGTGTTCGTATGAAACCTAATTAATCAACAAGAATGACTTTGTGTATAAAACGGAATCCAACAGAAAGTTCAACGGTCAGATTAGCTATTTTTCTTTCGGGAATAGTTATCAATGAGGAAGATCCATAAGGATTTGGATTTCTAATATTAGGTATAGCAGGTTGGTTATATTGTTGAGAAAGGTCGGGATTAACAGACAATTCGACGATCATACCAATTAATTTTGAAAAAGGTAGCTCCATACCGCCACCTACAGAAAAGCCATAGTTAAATTTACGGACGAAGCCTTCAAAAGGGTAAATATAAGCGTAAAAAGGATTTATGGACGGATCTCCAAATCCAAATTTGGTATTTACGGTATAATCTCCTCTAACACCAAACATATAGTAAGGTTGCCCTCCCATGAAACCACTTCCAACTCTCTGTTTTGCACCAACAATCAAGGATACATTTCTAAATTCTAAGGGAGTGAATTGGCTGGGTAAGGTCTGTTGAGATCCATCGGGTCGAATAAAAACCGTAGAATAAGTTCGCAGAGAACTGCCTTTTATGTGGTAACCAGCTTGAGCAAACAAAGAAAAAGGGCTGTCTTCTTCATACGATTCTATGAAAACACTGCCTTGGTAACGAAAAAGAGGTTCGGTCTGAAAGCTATTATCCCAGCGTTGCAAACCCATTAACGGACCTCCTTTAAATCCAAAAGCAGAACTTTGCGCGTAAGTATTAACAGAGAACAAGATGAATAAGAACAAAAGGATAATATTTTTCATAACAGGTAACTTTTGTGTAGTTAGATAAATGACAGGTACAAGGTAAACAAAAATAAAATGAAGAGATAAATTAGCACAAATTGTTATTATTTACGCAACGAAATCATTTTAATTTTTTTACCATTTAGTTTCAATTTTGTACCTATGGTTGGTTCTTCCTTTTCAAAAAGTCTGTTTCTCTTGCGGAGAGGTTCTGTTTGAATGGCATAATAGTCTGCAATACGTTGTAATGTCTCATTGGCCTGAACGACATGCCATTTTTGCTCACCATGAAATTCTTTTCTTTTTGGTTCAAGAAAAATGCGTTGTTTTTCAGGAAGCTGCTCCAAAGACTTATTCAATAAGGGAGAATTAAACTTGGGGAGTTTTTTTAGGGGGATATCATACATTTTTGCAATATCAGTAAGCTTTATTCCTGGTTTTGCATAAACAAATCGAACCTCATTCATTACCCAAACGCCTGTTTGGGCATTATCAACGACTGCGGCTGTTTTAACAGATTCCTTTTGTATGATTTTTTCACTTTTTGTAGTTTCAGCCTGAACCTCAAAGCTGAGTTCCCCTGGTGGTTTCTGAACTGGCTGTATTTTATGTAGTTCAAATTTTTCAATAATGGAAATAAGCTTGTCCCCATAAGCTGGGTCAGTAGCGTAGCCTGCCTTTTTAAGTCCGTGAGCCCAGCTTTTATAATCGTCTGGGGCTAATGTAAACAAATTACTGTATCTAGGTCTTTGTGTAAGCCAGAGAGAATGAGCATGATAACTTTCTTCAGGGGAAGAAAATTTACGAAAACAAGAGGGAATTAACCGACCTTTATCATCTCGGTCGTCATCTTCTTTAAAGAAGGTTAAACCGGTCCAGTCATTGTGACATTTCATGCCAAAATGATTGTTTGCTTCGGTGGCGAGCGTACTAAATCCTGCATTTGATTCTAACAAACCCTGTGCAAGTTTAATCGCAGCGGGAATGCCAGTAAGTTCCATTTCTTTTAAGGCTATCCACCTAAATTGTTCTATGTATTTCTTTTTAACGTCAATATCTCCTTGAGCCATTCCTGAAGTTGAAATGATAACAGTAAATAAGAGAGAGAAAAAACATTTTTCTATCTTGCATAAGGTAACTACGGCCATTCTGTTTTGGCTAATAAAGTTTATTTCAGCCAATTTAAATATAAAATATTTCACGTGTTTATAAATCGTTCCCATCCTTTTCGATTCAATCTAAAAGTTTATTAAGAACGCAAAGATATCATTTTTGATATTTGATGCTCTTCCATTTTATGTGAAGACGCGAAGCATCGCGTCTCTACGGGACAGCTAATTTTCCACGATCGCCAAATGCCAGGACTAATTTATCTAAATGGGCGAAGCGAGGGTCATTGGTAATGCCTTTAGCGTAACGAGCATATATTTGCTGTATAATGGTAGCTACTTTGAAACACCCGAAGGCAAAATAAAAAGCACTATCCGTGTGGTTCCTACCGCTTAACTGAATATAATGATTCCATAATTCCTGCCTCGTTTTGTTCCCGGGAAGCCAGGTTAAATTGGCGAAACTTTTTACCAGAGGATTCATTTCAGTCGCCTCAAACCAATAAGCTAAAGAGGTACCCAGATCCATTAATGGATCACCAATGGTACACATTTCCCAGTCTAAAACGGCTAATATTTCAGCGGGATTGGATTCATTGAGAACGAGATTGTCAAATTTGTAATCATTATGAATCAGGGAAATATCGTTGGTTGAAGGCATGGACAAAGGCAGGTATTCCATTAGGAAATGCATGCTTGGAATATGAAAAGTTTCTGCATTGCGATATCGGTCTGTCCATCCGGAAACTTGCCTTTGCACATAACCTTCGGGTTTGCCTAAAGTGGATATATTGGGTTGAGTGCAGTCGATGGCGTGTAAATCGACCAGATTTTTTACAAAGGAATCTGACAG
>Ga0209550_10003075_pt1 | contig 15939 bp, 2 predicted proteins | sample LauGreSuBDMM15SN_2_FD_187567 | JGI IMG/M metagenome (GOLD analysis project Ga0209550, IMG submission 187567) | Freshwater lake microbial communities from Lake Michigan, USA - Su13.BD.MM15.SN (SPAdes) (version 5) | ecosystem: Environmental > Aquatic > Freshwater > Lake | place: Lake Michigan, USA...
CCCCCCATTCTCCGTATCATACATTACTCCACGACCCCCTGAATCCCCGACATCCTCCCCCGCGTCCAAAACAATTCCATATTGCTGTTCCAACATTTCGCGATGAAACGTCTCTTTATCATACTGAAACAAACCCTTCTGTTGCCCCACATTCCAATTACCCAATTTCAAATCCTTCATCTGATTCTCCACGCGGCGCTGATAAATCTCCATCTTCTTCAACCGGTCGGTAATTCGCGATTTCTCCCGTTTCTCCGTCTCGTCCTGTTTCTGACGTAATTGGTCATAGGTAGAATCCGCGACCTCTTTGTTCTCCCGCTCCACTTCCAAACAGTCATAGAAAAATTGTCGGATTTTCTCCTTCCAAGATAACTGTCGTCCTTCCCAAATTTGTCGGTCTTCCAAATCTTCTTGTACCGCAATAGTATAATCTTCTACTTCCCCCTGTTCGCCGTCGACTCCGCGAATCGCGTCGTCCACCGAAACAAACAAATCGTCTTCCCGTGAACGCCCCATAGGTTTCCGAACTCTTACTCCCGTTGTTGCTATTTGAGAAATATCCAAATAACGTGTCAAAATAAAGAATAAACAAAACACATGAACTCCATAACAGGTTTCTTTTGGAAATAGAGAATAAAATACTTCCCGTTCTCCATTTTCACCTACAACCAAACTCAAAGGCGTAAAAACCGGGAAAAATGCCAACAATTGTCGTATCTGGCGAAACAACCCGTCGTCTTCCAACGAGATTCGCTCAAAAAACTGGAACAACACATCATCCGTACTATCGCGTCTGCGAATGAGCGACCCGAATGTTTTACGAATATATTCCGCCAATATCACATAATGTTCATCCGCAAACCCCCAATGTTTGGGTAACGCTTTTTTACCAGCCGTATTGAAATCCTGCATCACCTCAATACGCTGTTTATATGTGAACGCAAACATATTACACATATTACGTATAAAACGAATAATCTGCTGTAAACTATCCGAATTGGCGCGATTCAATGATTCCCGGTCAATATCGCCAGCCAATTTCCATAATTGGATTTTCTCTAAAAACACCAACAACTCCTGTTCCTTTTCACCCGAAGGTTTCCATTCTTTGGAAATACGTTCAAACATTTCCGCATTGGATTTCGCCAAAAACGAATTCAACAAACGGATTTTCGGGGAAGTATTGTTCTGCATTGTCCCACGGTTCCATTCCTGAAACACATCCGTCAATTTCTGTATAAAATTCTCATACCCCTCCATATTCCGTTTTCCAGCAAACACATTTTCGAAAACACTATTCGTCAAGAAATCCCCCAAAGCTTCCCCGATTTTCATCGCATCGTTTTCTTTCAACATCGCATCCTCTTCATTCAATAACGCATCCTCCAAATCCCCCCCTTTTGATAATATATTCTGTTGCCCCACCAACGTCATACAATATTGTAATTTCTCCACATCATAATTACGACCCGCTTTTTCCAAGAATTCTATTTTCTCTTTCAATATCCCCCCAATAGGATATCCTTTGGGCGGTTCTTCATAAATTTTCTCACGTAAATACCCAGGAACAGGTAATAGAGGTCGGTCATAATTAAAATAATGAATTAACGCCGCATAGATATTCGCTTTGAAATAAGAACTTCCGTTTCCTCTATCCCAAAATTCCCCATTCCCTATACGTGTCGATTCCGCATGATATAATAGTACCGTCTTCTTCGGACTTTCCGCCACTTTCAACGCCCGTTCCAGTAAACGGGAATTCTTCAATACTTTTCCAATCAACGGATTTTTTTCCACGAAATAACGTAATGGAACTTGTCCCGCACCTATCCCCTCACTTTGGCAACAGGCATTTTCCAAATAAGGTTCCCCTAACATGGTTTTCATTAAAAACCCGCGAATTTGACGAGCTACTTCCGTATTTACATTTTCAAACAGAGAATATCCCAGAGCCACTAATTTCATTCGCACAACTGCCTCAGACCCCCCGTCCCGTAATCCACCCCCCAATTTCAATGATTTACGCATTTCTCCTTTCCATTCCTCCAAAAACTCGCGACTTACGGAAACAATTTGCCGGTCTTCTATTCTCAAATCTTTTTCCATTGGGGGTAATAGATTTTGGCGTTCCATACGTAAAATCAACGGGATGGATTCTTCCATCGTCTCCCCGTGTTCTGCCTCATACGCACGTCGAGCACCAACACGGTCTTCTACAGCCCGATTTCCCAACAAATATTTATCCACATATTCCGCAACAATATTCATATGTGTCTCTTCTTTTTTCCCACTGTTACGCGCATTCCATGGCGCCTCGTCACTTTGTTGTTGAAGTAATAGGCAAACAATATATCTCAAGGCGGATTTATCATCTTTTCCACTACCCCCCATACCAGTAGGATATCCTTTCAAGGAACGAATACAATTGGTCGCATTTTTGGATAATTTCATTTCCGTAGTCACCGTCTGAATCCCGATTAGTAAAGTGGCCACAGAAGCATATAATAATTTCTGATTTTTAAATACGGTATACGACTCAAAAGGGAATTTTTTCGCCTTTTCTAGAGCCAATTTACGTTTTTGTTCGAACCGTTTTTCCGTCTCAATGAATTCCTTATTCGCCAATAATTCTGAAACCATCTGAATCACGAAATTCATTAATTCCTCAATCCATTCTTGGGATTCCACCGAATTCAAAATACCCATTTCATATAACAAATAAAAGGCGACATTGGCAATCATTTCATTATCCCCTTCGCCATATTCTTTCGCAGTTTTGGCCATACGTTTATTAAGAATCGCCGTATTTCCTGCTGCCAATGTCTCGTCGATTTTCGTTAAATAATCCCCGCTATCTTCTTCCTCCCCCGCATCTTCCACATTCATTTGTCGTTCTTCTTCTCGAACCCGATTTCCCTCGGCCGCCGAACTTTCCCCCAAATCCCCTCCACCCGATTCTTCCGCATCTCCCCCCAACACATCCCGAGTTTTACGCTGGAATCCCATCTCGTCGAACCCTTCTTCTATATCCAAATCCAATTTCTTTAAAACACGACCCGTATTACGGTCAATAATCGCTTCCCCATCGGAACTTTTATCACCAATCTGGGAACATAATATTTCCAATAATTGCCCGTAATCACCACCATTCATAAATTCCATGGCCAAATCAAAATAGGAAGTAGGTAAAAGGGGAACATTGGTCTCCGAACAATATTTCCAATATCCCTTTTCTTCTTTTCCCTCTACTCCTCCAACACCCCCCAAAATCGGTTCACGACAAAACGCATGATAGAAACGGACAATATATTGCTGTTTTAGGGCAAAATCGGTTTCTTCCAAAATCAATTCCAGTAAATTGACATGAGGTGAAATACGCGTTTCGGTATTCTTTTTATATTTCCCCAAATAATAGGCAAAGGTATTGGCGCGTTTCAAATCCGCTTGTTTTAGCGCATAAATACGGACAATTCGGTCAATTTGTTCTCTCATTTTTTTCTCAAACGAACTCTCCAATTCTTTCAACGATTGTTGGATTTTTTGATGAAACATTTCTTTGGCCAATTCTTTTTCACGTTTCTTTTCTATTTCTTCTTCGGTATCCTCTGCTCCCCCTTTTTTCTTACTCATTTTCATTTTTTCCCATTTCGCAATTCGTTTGGATTCTTCTATATCCCCCGAAAGTGTCACAATTTCTCGTTCATTCACTTCTCCCCCTTTTTTCCCATCCACTCCAGCGCCATAGAATACACCCAATCCTCCACCCACTTTTTCCAAATTGGAAAACACCCTTTTTTCATCCATTTCTTTCCCAAAATCCAAAGAAGTATCTCGAATCCAATTATGATGTCTTCTTTGATAATATCCTACATCCCCTCCTCCCAATTGAACCGAAGCATAATCTCCTCCTTTGACTGGTCGTTTTCCATTTATCAAAATACTCGCTAATTCTACTGCCTGTTCTGCTGGACATAGATGTCTCTCTTTTAAATTCATGGCCAAATATTCCAAAAACTCACTTTCCGATAATTTCTGACGCATGGTTTGATGAATACCTCCCCCAATTACCGTTTCATTCATTGGAACTGCTGTGTTGTTCTCATCGCCACTATCGCCACCGACATCGCCACCATCGCCACCAACATTTTTAATATTCAAAGCAATTCCCCCAATCACTCCTGAAACCTCTTCGCCAACCGCACCTCCCGTTTCGTCACCGTAACGTTTGGCCAAATGATAAGGACTTACATCCAAAGACTCATCCCAATAAATATCCGTCTGATTATCATGTTCACGTAAATCACTTATCGACGCATAACGTTTGGCCAAACTCAAATTCCCTCCATGAATAGATATCCGTTTTTCTTCCTCTCCTTCTCCCCAATTGCCCAACCATTCATCTACTACCCCTCCTCCACCACGATGTCTGGTAAATCGATTCAAGGTAATCAAAGCATAATGTAAATAATTCATAATCGAACTTAATAATTCACCGTTATCCAAATTACAAATACGCGTCAACATTTCGGAAGTCGTCAAGGCACCAATATTCAAATGATACCAATCCAAAAAAGAAGTCGTGAATTCGTCCCCGCGACTACGAAGCCATTGAAACAACCGTTCCGTCGTGCGATATTTGACCCCCCATTCATTTTTCTTATAAAATTGTTCTAGAACCCCATACTCTTTACGCCCAGTTTCCATGGTCACACGATATTCCGACATTTTATCGCGTATTTTCTTCTGCATCACATAAGATTCCGTATAACGCATATTCCAAGAATAGATTCCAAAAGGCTCCAATAATCGCGCATAATGGGTCAGAGAATATTGAGAACCTTGTAAATAGGAACACATGAAATCAATCAAGTATAAATTATTGGGGATAATTGTATTCAGTAATTTCTTCAAAACATTCCCAGTTCCCGCTCCCGATGATTTCACATTTTCCTTTGCCAAAATATATTCTCTGATACCATCTAAGAATTCCCCATTCTCACCTTCCGCGCTCCCAACAACAACACCACCCGCTCCCCCAAATCGTCGTCTTCTTTGTGGTAAACGACTAACTGTCGTATTACATCGTTTCCCGTTCAAATTGGAATAGGCATAATCGCGTGTTAAATCATCGATTTCCACCGTCTCGACTGAACTATTTTTATTCAAAATACGGGACATCTGTGGCCACCAAGCACCCAAACGCACACGTGTCAAAATATCCGTTCCAGGTAGACCAATTTGCGAAAATGCCATCCAATGTTCGGGTAATAGAATCACCGATTTCAAAGACATTTTTTCATTTTCCACCACCGTATCCCTTTCCAAAGTTTTCTTCCCCGAATTTGACCAACGCATGGCCAATAAAGAAACCGAATCTACCACTTTTTGAACTACAAATCTACGTCGAGCCAATGCGATATCTTCTCGTGCCAATTTTTCCCCAAAACCCCCCTGTGAAATGGTAGAATAAAAACCATCACTTTCTCGATTTCCAAACACACCCTCTTTACGAAAAGGGGTATTATCAATCACCGTCTCCAAAGGTAATCCAGCTTCATAAGGCCCAATTAGATTCCAACTCGATTCCCCCTCTTTTTCCCCTCTTCGAACCATTTCCCCTTCTCTTGACATCATCGACGCATCCATAATCTGTTCCCGAGTAAATGGCATAACCGGACACATCGCACCATCCAACTCTTGTAATAATCTTCTATAACCCCCATTTCCAGTACCAGATACCCATTTATCCACAGCCTCTTGTATCCCTTTTAACCAAACACATGCCGGATTTTGTATCCATTCTTCGCCAGCACTCCCATCATCGTAGTATTCCTCTGGAACATTAAAATACCCATCTTCATCGTTATTTTCCTCTTCGTAAATAATATCTTCTTCTGTATTAATATCATGCCACCCCTTTTTTCGCATATATGCCACTGGAATGATCCATCCCGTATTTCGTACCCATTTCCCCCCCTTTCCTCCATCTTCTCCCCCACCAATTTCCAACAAACTGGAAACAAGGGGTTTTCCAAGAAAACGATTGGAACGATATCCAGTTACCGCACCCGATTGATTCAAACGAGCAAAGATACCATGTAATTCCCGAAATCGTAATAAAGTATTTTCCACTTCTTCCATGACCTGTGGTGTACGCATATAATTCGGAATGGTAGATAATAATTCATTCATAAAGTCTTCCAATTGTGCGTTCAAAGAATACCGAACTTCTTCTTTGCGTTGCTCCACACGCTGATAATAATTTCCTAAAACTTCACCGTATTCGATTTCAGGAAAAATACTTTTCGCAAACGCCGTTCCTTGGACGTATTCTTCCCGTAATCGTTCCAGACGATTGGTTTCGGCTTCTTCGTTTTCCAAAGACGCATCCATATCTTCTCTTTCTTCTACTTCCCCATCGATTAAATCTTCTAGTTCCCCATTACGCGCCAGATTTGATTCACGTAATTCTGCCATTACTTGTTCCGCTTCCACTGAAGGGGGGTCACGTATTTGTATTTTTTCGATTTTGGGAACAATTGCCCATAACCCCTCATACTGGAAATCGAAATAAAAAACGTCTTGATTGGGCCATGAAGTGATTTCAATTTGGTCTTCTTCCAAATTGGTAATCAAACCGGTTACTAAAAACGGGACATCTCCTCCAAATTCAATATCCAACCAGATTCCCACTTCCAATCCATTTTGTTTCGCATAACCGGGATATTCTTCTCGAGATAATAATTCAATGGAATCGATACCCTCTTTTTCCTCCAACTCCTCGTTTTTTTTACCAACCAATTTTAAATCATACGTCATTCCACTTTCTACATCTATCCAAATCATATTTTTTTTTCCACAATAATCGACTAAAAATGTTTTTTCATGATATTTCAAATTTTCGGGAGAAGAAATTCGGAGAATATCACCTAGATGAATCGATAATTGATTCATACTTCCCCCTTTTTCCATCACCCATTTTCTCGGTTTCGTTTCTGTGTCCATTTCTGTTTCCTTTTCTGTTTCCGTTTCCTTTTCTGTTTTCATACGATTTGGTTCTGTATCCATGTTTTTTTCTATGTCTATATTTTCTTCTTTCTCCTTGTTTTCTTTCTCTTTTTTTTCTTTCTCCATTTATAATAAAAATATAATATAATAATCAAAATAACCAAACACGATTATATTATATCCCAGAACCCCCTCAATCTCAAAACAAATCCAATTACAACGAAGAATTACAACTATGTTCTTGTAAATGACAACGATGACATAGCGTCATTAAATTCGCTTTATGATTTTTATGGAAAACCTCCCCCTTTTCCCCCACTATCATACCACGAGCATTCGCCTTTTTCTGTGGAACTTTATGATGAACTTCTTCTCCCATTTCTCGATGACATTTCTCACATACACCGCGGATTTTTTGGGAATTATAGACCGAAGGCGAATCCTCTAAACGAATCATACTATTTCCTCCAATACTTCCATCCTCTCCTCCATAGAGACTTCCTTCCTCCCCGTCTACATAAACCATTCTACGACCCCCTACACATCCAGCATATTTTTTACGTATTTCATAAGCACGGTCAATAAAAGTAACAGGTAAATATAAACTCTTACATACTTCCAATCCATACAACGCCGTTCCCGCACCGTCTTTCAACCGACGGTCATAAACCAATTTCCCACTTTCCGCATCATAATGAACCGTCAAATGTTTCAATGCGATTCCTCCCCCTTTTATCATCTTCTCAATTTCCGAATAATAGACAATTTCATGAAAATGAGTGGCAAATAAAAAAGAACTATTTACGGAAACCAAATGCTCCAAACTGGCCACGAAAATACTCAAGGCCGATTCCATTTCCGTCCCCGAACATAATTCATCTCCTAATACCAAACTACGGGAATCCGCTTCCCTCAAAATTACCCGTAATTCCGACATTTCCACGTCAAACGATGACATTCCTTTGAATAAATTATCATTCCCCAAAATTCGAGTATAGATGGCACGATATGGACGAAACAGAAAAGACGAACATGGAACATAAAATCCGGCCTGCGCCATAATAACAGCAATTCCCACAGCCCGTATGAAACTGGTTTTCCCCACCGCATTTGTCCCATAAAGTAACCATCCACGTCCTTCCCCCGCGTCCCCTAACGACACATCATTGGCCACATAGATTTCACGTTGTTGTAAATGTTCAATCAAAAGATGTCTCAATCCTTGTGCTTGAATCATCCCCCCTTTTTCCACACCGTTTTCGGATGAATCTTCTTCTTCCATTTCATTTTCCGAAGACAAAGAAGAATTTATAGACTCTCTTTCCACCTTTTCCAACCCAAACAATCGAGGACGGCAATAATGATATTCTCTGGCCAAATACGCTTTACATTGTAACATATCAATGACTCCCGCATATTTCCCATAATAATTCAACGTCTCGGACCATTTCTCATAAAATTTCACCAAAAAAGCTTGGTATAATGTAACCACACAAGCATTCCTCTTTTCCAAAATATCTATACGTTCTGAACAAGCTTTTAACAATGTATCACTGGTCACGCAAACCATACTTTCCGAATTCCCCTGTTTCGTAATACGAAGCCCTTGAATCCATTCCATTCCCACACCCCCACTAATTGAAAACTCCTCCATTTTACTCTGAAACTGTCGTCCGCGTATTTTCGTCATTTCCAAACTCCATTGCCCCTTTTCCGTCTTCTTCAAATGTACCCATTCTTGCCCCAAAAATTCATTACATTTTTCCATCATAAAATGAAACATTCCTTCTTTTTCCAAAATTTCCCGTGTCATTTTCTCTATTTCTTCGGTATAAATCACCGGTTCATTTCCATTGAAATTCATCGAATTGATTCCTTTACAAGCTTCGATTTCCAGTTCTGAAAACCGAATAAATTTCATTAATTTTTCTCCTTCCACCCCCCCTCCCCGACCTGAAAATGATTCCATAACCCCTTCCAACCAAACTTTAGGCATTTTTTCAGATAAGTGCGTTTCAATCGCAATCATTTTTTCTAGGGATAGATATAGAATATGAAACATTCCGGGACATAATTTCCCCAAAGATAATTGAACACAAATACGTTCCATGTCCCGCATTCCACGCATATTTTCTCGAATCATATCTATGACCCCTATAACCCCGTCTCGTTCCAATAATGTTTCAATCATCGAATATTCTTTTTCCAATTTGGTCTCAGAAAAAGTGGGCGAAACCAAACATTCCTGAACACGGCGTTTTCCCATCGGTGTCAATGCGCGATTCAAAAACCCAGCCACCGATTTCAAATTCCCTCGATTCCCCCCGATTTCCAACAAACCTTTCGCATCTTCTACTTCCAATATATTCAATTGTTGTAGTGTATGATTGGCCAAAACCACTCTATCTGTAGTATTATGAAACACAGGAATCGAAATTTTACGCACTAATTCAGGGCGATGTTCACCCACAAAATCCATCAAAAAACAAAACGAACGTGTGGCAATGACATAATGGTCCCATTCGGTACATTGCGAAACCGCTTTTTCTCCAAACACCGAACCTAACATGGCCTGAATATGTTTCTGCTTTTTACACCGCACGATTTTCTCTTCTTTGGTTACCGATTCGGATTTCTCAATCTCCCCCTTCGCGGTAGAACTATTTTCCCCTTCCGGTTCAACGAATACATGATTCATTGGACAACTATTTCTCAAACCAGTATAATCTAACACGGCTTCCACACTTTCTTTTGAACCAATCACCAGCGTTTCGTTGGGTTGATAAGTATAAACATAACGCTCCAATTCGTCAAACAGAGACGGATGATGAATATATTCTATAGCCCCCTCTCCCGTCCAACGCGTTGTGATTTTGTTTTCATATTCCAAAATGAAAGATTGACCTGAAAAAATATTCATCACCGAAACACCCACAATGAATTGATGTTCCAACCCAACCCTGCCATGTTTTTTAGAACGAATGGCCGTCCAAATACACATAATATGATTCGTCGTTTTCCCAATCATTTTACCTCCCAAACCCATTCCCATTTCCTCCTCCATTCCGGATACATAGGTACCAGGCGAATAAATCCCCGTTAATTCACGTTCTTGAACACCATCTTTTTTAGTCGATTTTTGAGAAAATACCACCACGGTATAACCAGATTGTATAACCAAAATTCCCAATACTTCCTCTAATTGATAATCACGGAATCCTGCTCCTACCACTTCTTTCCCATCTATTAACTGACCTTTTTCCATTTTCTTATAATCGGTGATTTCCAAAAATTCGGCCATCAATGATTCTGGATTATATTCCTCCTTTTCTCCAACCACAGATAAACGTTTCCCGTAAATTTCATAAAAAGCGCCAATTTGCATCAATAAAAAAATACGAGGTCCGTGTGATATAAAATAATGTCCTTGTAATCCAAAATATTCATTCATCACTTTTGGTTCACTCTTTGATTTTTTCTCTACGACCCCTTCCTCCCCTTTTTCTACCCCCACCTTTTCCACACCCACCTTTTCCACACCCACCTTTTCTACACCCACCTTTTGCCCTGTTTCTTTTTTGGCTCTAGGCATTATATTTATTTTATATTTACAATGAATTATACATAAGTATAGTTTATTATTTATTTAAATTACGGAATCAATTACATTAGTAGTCCTCGGATATTATCCAGAAATTCCAATTCATTATCATTTAAATTGTAATAATAAAAGCTTAAATCATAATAGGTACTTAATACTCGATGAATGGCTTTGCGATACATTTTATTTTTTAAGACGTCGTAATGTTTACGAACCAAATTACGAACAGATGCTTCATGTATATTTCGATAAATATCATACATATTATTTTTCACTTGTTTACAAGGACTATTTCCATCCAAAGTGAGAGCATATATTCCAGGACCACTATTCCATAACCATAAAGTACCCGACAAATACAAAGTAGATAAGAAATACATTCTATTGTTGTTTTTTGCTGGTTATATTTTATGAAAAATATAAAAATCAATTTTTTATATTTTTTATCTACCGTTTTTGACGGTATTTTTCAATCAATTCACTAAACAATTCACTAAACATTCTCCAAAGGGAATCGAATACTAGTAGCACTATTCAAACTATCGAAATCATAGGCTGGAGGTCCGCGTATCAACAGAGAAGACCCTTCTGGAATGACAATCGAATCCGCATTCACCACAGCACCTACTCTCGAATTCACTCCGACCGCATATCCTGTAGTGATTCCAGTTGTTCCAATTCCAGTATACCAATTGATGCCATTTTCGGAATATAATACACAACCACCTAATGTACTCGATGAACCTGCTACAACCCATCGAATTCCATTCCATCCCACATTATATCCTCCATTATTCAGACCTTGTAATCCCAGAGACGTCCAAGAGGTTCCACGATTGGTCGAGTTCATAATACTCTTTGACCCATCTTGTCCTACTACCACTACCATACTACCGTTCCAAGCAATGGAATTCGTCGCCGTCGAGAACGAGGCACTACTTGCTACCCAACTGCCACTACTTGGATTTATCGAATCCAAATAAGCCATTCCATTACCCCCTGAACCTCCAATCAACCAACGTCCACTCATCCATTCAATGGTCAAACAAGTTGTAATACCACTAACAACTCCAATTAGTGTCCAACTTGTAGCATTCGCACTCGAACTATATGCGATACCTCCAGCACCACCTGCTAACCAATATTTACCATTCCATTTGGCCACATTTCCTGAACTGGCAAAGATTCCGGTTCCCAATCCGCTCCATGTGATACCATCAGTACTAGTCGCGATTGTATTTCCACCACTACCCAATGCCACCCAAACCACTCCATTCCAACCAATTCCATTTCCAGAACTTGTAAACACCGCCTTTCCTAATCCTATCCAGTTCAAACCATTATAAGAATAGGCCAAAGTATTCGCTCCAGAACCCACCGCAATATATATCGTTCCATTCCAAGTAATCTCATTGACTTGACTGAAGATATCCAAAGCACTTATCGATTGATAAATCACTCCATCTTCACTAAATAACATACAACATACCGTTCCACTTCCTCCAATGATGGTTGGTTGTTGAATACGAGCTAATCCTCGCGAAGAATCATTCCATAATACACCACTACCATTGGTTCCCGTAAAAGGTTGTACATAATTCCATACCGTTCCGTCATAACTCAATTCCACCCCATTTCCACTGGTATTCACATAGAATCCCAAACCCGTCCATAACACATTGTTATAGAGATAACTGTTTTGCGTTTTCACCATGGCCCAAGAACCCGTATTATCATAACTGACTAATATGAAAGAATAACTCGCACTTCCACCATTGGTACTGACTACCCAAATATTCTGCGCATTATTCGCAATTCCATTGACAGCCCCATAATTACCTAGTGTCAAAAGTGTCCACAGATACCCATCGGTACTACTTACACAACGAGTATTAAAAGACCCATTGGTAGCCCCATGACCCACTAAGAATAAATTAGTATTCCAAGAAACCGCGCTTCCACCATATCCAGTTGCCCCAGTACCTAACGTCCATGTCGCACCTCCATCCGAAGAACTATAGATAAATGGATTGATTCCTGCTACTGTTCCAGTAACCACCCATACTCCATAACCATTACCATTCACCAATGTATTCAATTGATAGGCAAAATCAATTCCAGTTACTTTCGCGCCTACTGATGTGAAATTACCTCCGGTTAATGGTAACCAATTCAATCCATCCGCACTTTGCTGTAATGCCAATCCTAAGGAACTAGGACCACCTCCTGCTATCCATTGTCCATTACCATATACCACGGCCAATACCGCCGAAGGGTCAATTCCATTCCAAGCATAGGATAACGATACCCATTGCGGATTATTCAACTGAGCATTTACCGATAATCGAGACGCAATTCCAGAACCCCCTAGGAAATATCGTTCACCATTCCATCCAATCGCGGAAACGGAGGAACTACTAATATCAGGAACATAAGTGGACCAACTGTTTCCATTATTATAAGAATATTTATTACCGACGATTAACGCATTGGATGGGAAAATAAACGAATTCAATCCTGAAATTAACGAATAGGTTCCTCCTGAAGTTCTTCCCCCCGAAAATACCGTTTTGGCGGAAGAACTCAAACTCCATATCAATCCATTACGACTGGTCGCAATACAATTACCACCTACATCTGAACCAAAAGCCACAAATCGACTTCCATTCCAAACTACTGAACTAATTCCCATATTTATATTGACACCACTATAATCATTGAATATCGTAGTTCCCAAACCAGTCCATGTATTCGCATAAGTATCTGACGAATAAGCCAATGTATTTCCAACACCTGAAGCGGAAGTATTTCCTATAGCCACAATCAACTGACCATTGGATGCTAATCCTTGGACACTTGTAGAAATGGTAGATGTAACAGTCGTAAAATTGGATAAATCAGTGGTTGTAGATAAGATACTTGTATTTCCAGTATTCATTCCACCAAATACCCATAATGTACCTGTCCATAAAATAGAGTAAATGTAACGAACACTTCCAGAAGAGTAAGTTGAAGTCCAATTGATTCCATCCACACTTGAACATACCGTCAAACTACTATTACTACCTGCGGCTACCCATAACTGTCCATTCCAAGCAATACTAAACACCGATGCTATATTCACTCCTGTAACCCCAAACATTGTTTTACCTAATCCAGTCCATTGAATTCCATTATAGGAATAGGCTAGCGCATTGGATGCGTCAACACCACCAGCGACAAACATGATTCCATTCCATTCAATTCCCGTGGCTTCGCTCGCAAAGATACTATTTCCTAATCCAGTCCATTTCAATCCATCCACGGAATAGGCCAACGTATTTCCAGAACCCGTACAAGAACCAGTCGCCAACCATATGGAACCATTTGAAATCACGTGATTACATCGATTATTAAATACACTCACTCCCAATCCATACCATTGTTGACCGTCTTTACTAAACGCCATGGTATTGGTATTACTATCTCCTCCTGCTATCCAAATGCCTCCGGATTTTCCTTGAGTTCCAAAAGTATAACGCGATTCATAACTACTCAAACCACCCAAATTGGCAGTAATATTTTCATAACCATCTCGTATCGTAGTATTTTGCGCAACCGTTTTTACAAAGGAAGTACTCGTGACATTATGCGTATCATTGATATCAAAGGTTGGAGCCAACAGATTGGTAGTCGCATAAGAAAAGACATACATTGGACCCACATCCCCAGTAAATCCTGTTACCCCTACAAATCCGAACCCTGATGGTCCTGTGATTCCAGTACTTCCTATCGAACCAGTCGCACCTGTCAAACCTGTGGCTCCTGTAGTTCCTATACCAGTCCATCCAGTCATTCCTAAACCGGTCGTTCCTGTATTACTCATTCCAGTCATTCCTGTAACCCCTGTCATTCCACTCGTTCCTGTTATTCCACTCGCTCCAGTCATTCCCGACGACCCGGTATTTGTTCTACCAGTTAATCCTGTAACTCCGGTTAACCCACTGGTTCCAGTCATTCCACTCGCTCCACTCGCTCCTGAAATTCCGGTCCAACCAGTCATTCCAGACCCACCGGTCATTCCAGAACCCCCAGTGAGTCCAGTCCAACCAGTCCACCCAGTCATTCCAGACCCTCCAGTCATTCCAGTCGCGCCAACAACTCCAGTAAATCCAGTAAATCCAGTGATACTACGTCCAGTAAAACCAGTGAAACCGGCAACACCCGTGAAACCAGTAACACCCGTGAAACCAGTCATTCCGGAAATACCAGTCACTGAAATTCCTGTAAATCCTGTGAATCCCGTTGTTCCAGTAAATCCGGTTACACCCGGTATTCCAGTAACACCTGTGAAATTCATACCTGTCAAACCGGTAGGTCCAGTGACTCCTCCTGTTGGACCTGTAAAACCCGTGGCTCCAGTAGTTCCTGACCCTCCTGTCATCCCCGAAAATCCAGTAACACCAGTAAAAATACTTGTAGGACCTGTAGCTCCCGAAAATCCAGATTGTCCAGTTATTGTTCCAGTTGGACCTGTAAGACCTATTGGTCCAGTAATACCCGTGAATCCTGAAGGCCCTGATAAAGTACTTGTGGGTCCAGTAACTCCTATTAATCCAGTCCACCCAGTAACTCCAGTTGAACCAGTAGGTCCGGATGAACCTGTTAATCCTGTGTTTCCACTTAATCCAGTCCATCCAGTAAAAACACTTGTAAATCCGGTAAATCCAATTACACCCGTCCATCCAGTAAAACCTGTAACTCCTGTCATTCCTGAAAATCCCGAAACCCCCGAAAATCCTGTGAATCCAGTAAATCCGGTAAAGCCAGTCATTCCCGAAAATCCCGAAACCCCAGAAAATCCCGAAAATCCTGTGAATCCAGTAAATCCTGAAACCCCAGAAAATCCTGAAACTCCTGTAAATCCAGTCATTCCCGTCCAACCAGTCATTCCTGAAGACCCTGAAACGCCTGTAAAGCCAGTAAATCCAGTCATCCCCGTCCATCCAGTCATTCCCGAAGCCCCTGAAACTCCGGTAAATCCCGTCCAACCAGTCATCCCCGATGCCCCCGAAAATCCGGACATTCCCGTCCAACCAGAAACACCAGTGATTCCTGTAAATCCACTTGCTCCTGATAAGCCGGTTGGTCCTGTAAAACCCAATGGTCCTGTATATCCCGTGGAACCAGTAGCACCACTAAAACCACTCGAACCAGTCATTCCCGAAATTCCAGTCAATCCAGTCGAACCCGTAAATCCCGAGGTTCCGGTCATTCCCGAATCTCCTGAAAATCCCGTCCATCCAGTTATTCCCGAAGCCCCCGTAAATCCAGACATTCCACTAAATCCT
>Ga0209550_10003076_pt1 | contig 15930 bp, 1 predicted proteins | sample LauGreSuBDMM15SN_2_FD_187567 | JGI IMG/M metagenome (GOLD analysis project Ga0209550, IMG submission 187567) | Freshwater lake microbial communities from Lake Michigan, USA - Su13.BD.MM15.SN (SPAdes) (version 5) | ecosystem: Environmental > Aquatic > Freshwater > Lake | place: Lake Michigan, USA...
CGTGGAGGCAAAGTAAGTACGAGTGTATCAGCTAAAACTAGTATTCTTGTGGCAAAATTGGTTGGTGAACAAAATATCAAAGTTGAATTGGCGACAGAATACGGTGTTCCTATATTGAGTTTAAAAGACTTCCAGGAAGACATTGGGTTTGTTGAGGGAAATGGTATTGTTCAAGAAGATGAAGATGACGACGAATTCAAAAAGATGCAAGATGAACTTGAAGAGGAAGGTGCTTTTGATGAAGTAGATGAAGATGATACCGCCGTTGAAAATACTTTATCAAAACGCGCAGAATGTGTGCGACATGGACTTAATTGGGCAAATATAAAACGTGGCCACATATTTGGAAAATCGGGGTTCGATACAAACTTGGTAGCAGATGATTTGGATCAATTCAGTCCAAAACTCAATGCGCTAATTGAAAAGATAGCCGCATTGGATGCAAAAGATATGGCTAAAGATGGCGTCCATTATAAGCACATGATCTTTTCAGATGTGATGAAGTATGGCTATGGGGCTAAAATCATTGGGGCTGGTCTAAGTGCTTCTGGGTGGAATCATGCATATAACAAGGAATTCACTATATCGAATAAAGCACTTCAACGTAACAAGGGACGCAACTTTGCAATCTTAGCGGCAACTCAAGTATATACCAAACCCATAAGTGTTCCTTTTAAACAGAAACTGTTAGCTACTTTCAATACACGCCCTGACAATGTCCAAGGGGATTTGATAAGGATTATTGTACTTGACACAGGCTATAAAGAAGGCGTCGATCTATTCGATGTTAAATATGTGCATTTGTTTGAACCATTATTAACATACGCTGACGAGCAACAAGCCATTGGCCGTGCCACCAGATTCTGTGGACAAAAAGGACTACACTTTGATGCAACACATGGTTGGAAGCTACATGTATATAAATACGATCATGTACTACGTCCAGAGTTAGAAAAGGAATTTGGAGGTCGCACAAGCTTTGAACTCATAAGCAAAGAAATGTCCTGGAATACAAATCTAGTAAGTCTCTCTAAGGAAATTGAGAAAGTCTGCCACGATTCATCAGTTGACAAAACTCTCACGAAAACCATACATGCTTTTACACATAAACCACCTCCCGTTACACATAAACCACCTCCCGTTACACATAAAGCGCCACCTGTAACGGGGGGTGCATACAATGAGTACAAATGGCCTCCTGTACGTATGGAGAATTTATGCACTTCTGATAATGCCCCAAAGAATGGAGTTCTGGAGTTCAGCCCTTCACAGGAGTTTGTTCGTCATTACTTTGTTCCATCCTCACCATTGAAAGGGATGTTCTTATGGCATTCATTGGGCAGTGGAAAAACATGTACCGCAATAGCAGCTGCAAGTACTTCATGGGAGGCAGAAGGATATACAATCCTCTGGGTTACACGAGGAACACTAAGAAGTGATGTATATAAAAACATGTTCGATATGTCGTGTGTTGAAAGAATACGAGATGTTCTTCGCAGTGGCAAAACATTACCAATTACAATGGCTGCACGCAAAAGAATGTTATCGAAGTCATGGGTGCCTCCAATAAGCTACAAACAGTTCAATAATACACTTCAGAGGCAAAACAGGTTGTATGATTTTCTCATCAAGAGAAATGGTTATACTGATCCCTTCAAAAGAACGCTACTTATTATTGATGAAGCACATTTGATGTTATCTCCCACTATGAAAGCAAAGGATAAGCCAGACATCGCATTATTGAAGGCTTGGTTACGAAACAGCTTCAAAAAGTCTGGAGAGGCGAGTGCGAGAGTTATCCTGATGTCTGCTACCCCAATTACGAACGATCCTTTCTCCTTTACAAAGCTGATGAATCTTAGCGATACAAAGGATATGCCTGAAGACAGCGATAGCTTTACAAGGCGCTATCTTGCATCTGATTTATCATTCACAGAGGCTGGTAAGAAGCTGTTCGCAAAAGATGTAAAAGGTCGCATATCCTATCTCAATCGAACAAAGGATGTGCGTCAATTCACACAACCGGTTATTCACAATGTTGAGGTACCCATTTCTGAGCCTGCTGATTTAGCTGTGTTCTTGAATGACATACAGGCTCATGAAAACCTGATTAATGAATTGAAAGATATTAAACTGACTGCTTTAAAGAAAAAGGCGGCCGATGATATCGAAACAAGGTATCAACAAGCGGTTGTTGATTGTGGAAAAAGAAAAGATTGTATTTCTGCTGCAAAGGCGGCTCGAAAAGGAGAAAAGGACTTAGTAGATGAGAATGCACGAAAACAAGTAGCAGAGGCCAAAGATCGCATGGCGAATGAAAAAGAGCTGCTGAAGCAAGCCAAGAAGGACTTGAAGGAGGTCAAACGTGCTGACACAAGTATTTTATCGATACTCCAAAACAAATGCTACAAGAAACCAAAATATAAAAACAAAGACAAAAACAAACATAAAGCTAAAGAAGACGAAGATAAAGAACAAGACGAAGATGAAGCTGAAGCTGAAGCTGAAGCTGAAGAATAATCACGAAAATCTATCACACGCACTCACAATCACACACCTTTAATATGCGCCATTTACTTTTTCTGAGAGGACTTGCACTTGGTCGCTGAGTTCTTTGATGGCTTCCACTATGAGACCCATCATGTTGCCGTATGCAATGCTGAGATATTTGTTTTTGTCTTCGCCCTCGTATTCCAAAATTACTTCTGGGAGTACTTCTTGGACCTCTTGGGCTATCAACCCAGTGAACTTCTGGTTGTTGTACTTTTCCTCAATGCGATCGAATGTGTACCCTGATATGGATTTCACTTTATCGAGTGCATTCGTGATCTTCTGTATGTCTTTCTTCAACCGCCTATCAGATGTGTTGGCTGTCAAAAGACCAGTGATTTCATTCCCATCAACATATGAGTTGCCATCTACATATAAATTGGCAAGGATCTCTAGGTCAGATCCAAAGGTACTCATCCTGCTTGCATATATCTTACCATCAACATGTAGATTGTATTCTGGAAGTGTTGTACCAATACCTACGAGACCTTCTGAATTAATTGTAACCTGTTCTCCATTGCGTGCCGTTACGAAAGAAGCAATGTTGTTGCTTGTGTTGAAGGTTGAGTTGGATGCAGACACTGTAAGGAGAGCCGCATTACAGCTTTGCCAACACTGTAGCTGTTCACCAATAGACACATTACCTGTCTGTTTCACAATCATAACAGGTGTGCTATTGGCCATAAAACGCGCAACATCATTACTTCTTTCATTTCCATAAGGTGTGCTACATTGATTTACAATCAACCCTGTCATGCTGCTGCCAGAGCCAGAGCCAGAGCCAGAGAGGTTGCTTGCGTACACGTTAAACATAGCAGGGTAAGCACAAGAGCCGCCATTAGTAGCATTTTCGATAATCGAAAATGGTAACTGGCCTACTGTCACTGTGTTGTTAGAGTCTGATAATATAGGCTGGTAGATGTTATTGTTGATCAAGAACTGAATGTTGGATGTCCCTGGAACACCAGGAATGCTTGTGTCGCCAACTTGGATGTCAATCTGGTTGCTTAGCGAAGTTCCAATAACGACATCTTTGGCGACAACACCAATGTAGTCAGAGTTGGATGTAATAGATAAGTAGCCTGCACTGTTTGTATTGAGAGTAGTGTTATTTAACTCAATGGTCCCTAAAACGCCAGCTGTACCTTGTACAGTTAGATTATAGTTGTCGTTTGGTACACTGGTGCCGATTCCTACGTTACCAGCCTGATTCACAACCAATGCTGTATTAGATGAGCCATTTTGGGGACCCATGTATATGATTCCATTACTGGCTCCTACAGCACCAATGTTTCCCAAAACAAATGTTGGGGTGGTGGGAGAGGCCGATATAAGATTGCCCATCACAGTGAAGTCAAATCGGCTTGGATAGTAACTTCCTTCTGGGGTGTAAGGTGTTACTGACATTACATTTGAGTAGCCGTTGCTATTATCAGGGACATATGGGTCATTTCCTGAGTTGGGGAAGTAATTCCAAAAGAACGTTTGGTTACTCATTCCAATGCGATACATGTTGTATATACCATCGAGTGTTCCTGTGCTATCAACCTCCTGTGCCCTGAAGTGCAATTGTGACTGGTTCAATGTGGAGTCCAACACAAGCATGTTCGCGCTGCTTATAGGATTGGTTGCATTACCGCTGTATATATAGAATATGTTGCCGGTTCCATTTTCCAAATATTTATTGTTTACAACCACACCGCCTTGGTAAACCTGTCCAACCCCATCAACAAACCTTTTAGGACTCAGGAAAACGTTGAGCGCCTCAATATCAATACTCGATGATAATATATCTTTAATTGTGGAACCACCAATATAGAATACGCCAGTGACATTGACAGTTCCCCAAAGTGTAATGTCGTAGTTCGATGTATAGGGCCCACGGATGCCAACACTGTTACTCGAAGAAACATTCATAATTGTTCTGAGTCCATATTTGCTGTCGTAACTTTCAAACATGAAGGTGTTGTTACTGGCGGCCATCCTGTAGTCTATTAGCTCATCCGCACCGTATGTTGGATCCCCGCTTTGAAACATTAGATGTGGTGCAGGAAAGTCTCCAGTGTCACGTATGCGAATTCCACCAATATTATTTGTATTGATGATATCGAGAGAGAACTCGGGTTTTGTATTCCCGATACCGACACACCCTTGTGGTGTAATACAAAATGGCTCGACTTGGGTGCTTGCACTTGAACCTGTAGCGACGGCTTCACTGAACAAGAAAGACAGTTTTTGATTCCAAGTTGCAACAGCACCTTTCATGGACCATGTCGTTGCAGCCTGAGATACAACCTCAATTGAGTTAGGGTTATTTGTATATTGGTATATTTTTTGAAGATCAATCTGCGGAGCGTCATCTGTTGAATCTTCACCAAATACACCTTTTGTCAGACATAACATATGTTCACCATTTCCATTTGTATATATGTGTTGTTTGGCTGTAGGAATTTGTCCTGTTGGAACCCCAAATCCGACATAGTAATCTGTGGCGGAGGATACAGCCTGTACAAAGCTCATATAGGTGTTGTTTCGATCATCCATGAATATGAAGGGACAACGATTATAAGTTGAAGATGTCGGATCTACCGCACCGAAGAGTAGCGTGTTATTTCGATTATTTTTGAGTTCTATGAGTGCATTGTTATTCCTGGTCTGAAAAGATGCAATGATACCGCTGTTGTTTAGTACGTTTTCATCATACACAGTAAGCATTCGAGTATTGCCAGCACCTTGGTTCAACAGGCCACTGAATGGAGTTCCTAGAACCACATTTTTGCCAGTTGATGGATTTAATTGTACGTAGCCACCGCTGATATACACATCATCTGATGTTTGATCTGTAGGGAAATTGTTATTTAAAATGTTGGAGTTTACTACGACTAAGCCTTGCATCTTGAACTGCCCTGTGATGTTGACGTCTCCCAATACGGATATGTTACCACCCACCGTAAGGTAAGCGTTGGTATCAGGGTTCAAGGGGTTATTAAACACATCCAAGTCTGCCCCAATAACCACTTGGGGATGAGGGTTGACATAGTCTAGTGGATTGGGTGGTCGCATCCATATATAACGCAGGTTGCTGTCGGCTGCAAATGAGGTTGGCCCATAACCCATTTGGAATATCGATGGATTACGTGTGTGATCTGTTTGCATCCTCCATACATCGCCAGTGGTGATACCCTGGTATACGATTGTGGAGACTTTGATGTTCCCACTGGACTCAGTGAGCTGGAACGAGGTCCCGTTGTTACTTGTTCTTACATCGTCATAACAGTTTTTGATTTCCATGGTTGCACTTGGTCTTTGAACACCAACTCCCACACCAGCCCATGTAAAGATACCGCCAGCTGCATCATATGTCGATGGGGCCACGTTGTTCAACATCGTCAATGCATCTCGGTTATCCATCCATGATGCAACTTTGCGGTCAATATTGCGCTCATCTGCGATGTATATACCTGTGTTGAACTTTGTGAGTCCTTCTATTGTAAGACCGAATGATGAGTTTGCGAGTGTATTGATACCTACATGGGCACCATTTGATGCTGAAGGGATGTATGATACCCCAGTGAAATAGTTATTTCTGTTTGGTTTCTCATCAGCTATTATGGATTCCTTCCACAAACCTACTTTATAGACTTGCCCGTTCGGGGGGGCATACATCAGATCTCCTGTGAAAGTGATGCTTCCATTTACATCCAACTCGGATCGAGGGTCATAGGTATTGATACCCACATACCTGTGTTCTACGCCTTCTACAAGATTGTTGAAAATACCTAGCGTTGGTGGCACCAGGTCAGTGATATAAGGCTGTGGTAAAGTAACCGCGCTAGATATCCGATTCAATCCCGGAAAGAAATAGATGTGTTGAGGAGCGACACCATAGCGCCCAGAGTAATCAGGATCGTTTGCAGCCGGTGTTGCGATTACCAGACTTCCATCCATGCCACCGTGTACTTTGGGCGACACGAGAGGGTGACCAATGTAAGCTGCTTTGGCTTTAAAAACGGGTGAGCTCTTGTCATAAAGTTCAATTTCGAAGATGTTTGGGTCATTTTTGTAGATGGCAAACTGGTTGTTAACAGGATTGTATGCTTTAGGATTGATACCAACTCCCATACGACCTGGTGTGCTAATACCCTGGCCCATCAGATTGATATTTGATAGGGAGGGACTTGCTGGGGTCCATTGGATCATTTGGAATGCATAGTTGGATGTACCGTCGATAGATACATTGCTGAGCACTTCTGTATAGATTTGGCCACGGATACGCAGGGCTTGGTTGGTTATAATGTCGCGATTGAATAATGCATCATCGTTAAAGGTTGTTACATTGAAAATTGAGTCGTCCGATATGAGTTTCTTAACATTGATCGTGTCTACATATATCTGGTTGCTGAACACAACGTCTCCAGGGAATGTATACAGACCATCTGCAAAACTGCCAGTGAGTACCTGGTTTGCAGGGATTGTAGCTCCAATACGTCTGATATAGAGCTCATCAATGTTGCATGCGGCGGCTGTTTCATAATCCCATATCAGCATATTACAAGAGTATGTTGAGCCTTCCACATGGAGAGCCATTTGCTCCGAATCAGGCGTGTATTGGATTGTTTTAAGAGTTGTAGAACCGTACACCTTTGGCACAACTGATCGCAAGTTAAAGTTCATAACGCGGTTCTGTGAAGTGTGAATTCCAACATTACCTGTTTCATCTAGACGCATATGTGGGGCCATTGATACACCAAAGGTCGAGTAGTCTGGGGCATCTGGAGCATCGCTGTTGTATATTTGTGAAAAGTAGCTTTGATCGCGACCAATATGGAACTCAATTGCTCCACCTAGTTCGCCATCCATGTTACTGATTGCATTTGTACTGAAGACTATGGGTGCATTCGCAGCGTCACCCACAACACCCACACGAAGTTGGGCGGACTGCAAGTTCTGGAGCGACAGTTGTAGATGTTCAACGTTGCCTTCTGCTGGAGTTACAACGTTGATGGTGTATTGATTGCTTGTAGCTGCTGTATTGTTACCTAATGTAATTGTACCGTTGTAGTAGATATTGGTGTAGTTATTATCATCCTTGCACATTATCCAGTAGTTACTTGTGCCGACACTGCTACTACCGCTGCCACTCGCACCTCCAAACCCAACATTTTGACCTAGAAGGTGTCCGTCGACAACGATATTGCCTGTAACGCGTACATCGCCGTCAATGTAGGCTGCATACGTGTTTTTAAGTTCGGCACGCTTAGATCTGGTAGTATTGATTGCCAAACCTTGATTATCAACAATGAGACCATAGGTGTATCTATCAGGTGCATTCGATATGCTTTGTACCCGTTCTGCCACAATAAGGGATTGCTCATTCACGAGATTTAGATTACTGTTTGTGTCGAGACTGATACCAACTCCCAAGCTTATACAAAATAATTCCGTAGGAGCATAAAGCCCATATGACACACTCGGTATGGTCATTCCTCTAGTTAAATCTAAAGAAAACTATACGCTTTAAACCACGCAAGGATACTTAAAAATAACGTCATTCTCTTAATTCCCTTCAACCCCCTTCAATCCCTGAAATCCCTTAAACCCCTTCAACCCCTTCACGTTATACACAAACACCATATTAGACCGCATACTACACCACCTATGGTGCTTGTAGTTACATATGGCGTTAAACTTGATGCAGTTGCTTTACCATCCCATGTCGTAAGTGACTTTGCAAATGTATAGTTGGTGTTGGTTGCAAGAGTTGTTGGACATCCTGTTGCTACACCTGAACGCACTGATGATGCCATTAGCAATTGTCCACAAGTTACCTTACTATCACACCATACAGCGACGTTCCCATTGATACTTATAATAGTATCGTTATTATTCTTAGCTCCTATAGATACCCCTATAACTGTTATGTCCGGTATTACAGTACTACCCGAGACGCTACTTTTACTCATTTGTACTATGGGTATCCCATTATTAAGTACACCTGTTGCACTTACCAAATAATTTCTAGGTATCGGTATATCATTCGCAGTGATACCTATTATTGTATTTGTAGCTGTAATATGTGTTGCTGTGACAGCACCAGCTACATTCAAAGAATAATCAGCTGATAAGTTGGCGTTGCTTGAAAACCCTACACCAACAACTTCGTCAGACAACCCTAGGTAGATTTGATGACGAGCATCGGCGTCCTTATTGATGGTTGTTTTTAAGAATGTATTGTCTATATTGATGTTGTAGTCAATCATTGAACTACTTATATTATTTCCTATGAGAACTGGATACTTACCCAAGAAAGTTTGCACACGAGTTGTGTCTGTAATAGATAGAGCCGTTAGGCCTTTCATGTTTTCGCGCCCAATACATATCACATTTCTTACAATAGAATCTTGGAAACTGGTGTTGCCTATGATGATCGATTCATAGATATCATTGTTTCCTTTACTACCGGTACCGATGTCATTGCCAATGATGATCGAGTTTGTACCTGATGCTGCAAAGTTATTGCCCAGGCATATATTATTGGTCCCATTTACAGTGATCGTATTACCAACAATAAGGTTATTTACAGTAGCATTTGCTGAGGCTGTTGTTGAATCAGAAGAGCCACTGGTAGTTATATTTATGGACAAATTTCTAAACAGGTGTTTTGTGAACGTATTAAATAGTTTGAATGAGGTATGCAGGGGAATTTCTCCCGGAGGAATGGTCATAATGTCACTGAGAGTCTCAGTGATGTTACATGTTCCTGCTATGAAATTGTAGCTACTTTTTGGTTGTACTTCAATTGAAAAGCTACTCAAGTTACGAGATTGAAATGAAGCTACATTACGATGAAGTAACAGGTTTGTGTTGTTGATCCAATAAAGTGACATGTCATCATTGTTGACTGGATCTATATTGACAACCCTTACTTGATTCCATGTGGTTTCGTCCATTTGAGTTGGTAGGATACCTTCTATGTTAACTGCTACAGGTGAAACATTGGAATACAAATAGGATACGTTGTAAGTAAATCGTGTGAAGTCTATGTGCACATAATCGCCATTGAACATATCGAACCTGACTTTAAAGGCATCATTATGGAGTCCTTGGGTTTGTGCTTGGTTGAGAGAAAAGGAGGGCCACACATCAAACTGGAAATTGATTGTGTTGGTTGAAGCTGATATAAGTGCATTGCTATTTTCTCCAAAAGTGTAAGTGATTGGAAGGGTATCGCTTTGTACATAAGGTAATAAAATGTTGGAATCAATATGTGTGTTAAGGTATGCCGTATGGTGTTGAATGAACAATGGTTTATACAAGTCTACACTGGATAGTTTGTTTTTGTAGCTTCCTCCAACATTGTTTAATACAAAGTCAAACCCCATTGTGGGATAGATGGTGTCAACTGGAGTATCGAGAACAGTTTTATCGATAGTGAAGCTACAAATATCATATGTATCACTTCCCAACGTGCTTATAGGGAAGGCTTCTGATGCGAATGAAATGTTTGATGCGTTCATTATGTGAATGTAGCTTGCGTTAATAGCGCCTTCATAGTTAGTTACGTTCATTGTATCTGAAGTGATAGTCACTTGTTCTGTAGCTGCTTCATTAGAGGTTGTATAATACACAAAGGTGTTTTTGTTTGTATTGAGTTTTGGTAGGGGGTTTATTGTGATATTGACTTGCAGATCAGTCGGCGTTAAATCATAAGGTGTTGAAGAGAAGGATACACTCATTGTATCATCGATATCGGTACCTCCTAGATGTTGATACACTATGTTATTAGAGAGTATATCACCCAGCGCACATCTCGCTACCGTATTTCCTGTTATTATATTCTGAACAATGCCGTGATTTGGATTTACCATAATATACATATAAACATCGTTAACTTGAGCTACATTATAAGTTACTGTATCCAACAGTGATACTAAGCTAATACTATCTGCTTGATCTAATAGTAAACTAATAGCTGTTATATTTGTATCCAAAGACACTGGTTTACTATAAGAATAAGCTACTAATGACTGAGTAACACTTGTTGGAGTCTCATTCTCATTCCAATTCCAATCCCACGAAACTGGAGATATACTATTTGCATACTGTGGAATAACAAGGTTACAACTGGTCGTGAAAGCATTGCTTGATCCAGATATTGAAGCTACAAAATTAGATAAACCTGCAGATATGAGTGGGTGTGAGAGAGTACGTGTATTACTATAACCAACAAGAGTATTTACAAAAGATGTGGTCGTAAATCTAGCTACAAATACTTGAAGATTCATTGTGTACACTGGTGACGTAATACCTTTGTAAATCAATCGAAACTGTACTACATCATTTGTCAAGGATGCCAAATCAGGGTTGAAAGGCACATATCGTAACGAGTTGCTATTGCGAAGAGTATCATATGATATAACATTCTGAACAGTAGTTCCATTAACTCCACCATATAATACGCCATTGTTTAATGAAAGGATGGATACGGATATCTCACTTGGACTAACCAGAGTCCCTTGGACATTCCAGTTATCTACATTTGACCAAAAGTCCCCAATGAGTTGGTTACTATATGAAGAGCTTACCAGGGTTCTAGTGCTAAACATACGTATTGCATCCGCACCGTTCTGCACTACAGGAAAACTGTAGTTGAAGTATGACCCAATGGGGAACGTCGCACCAAGCTGCACAAGTGTTGGGGTGGATGAAGAGTTATCATAAACATCATATGTTAGTAGCTGCTTATTTACAAGGGTACCTACGCTTGGAGTCGCTACAGATACAGTAATGTGGCTGGAAAGAACATCCTGTATAGTGAATTGGGTAATACTACTAGCACCAGTATAGCTATTTTTTATGGAAATGTCGCCACTTGATAGCTGTAAGTTGGATATGAGAAGGTTAATAGGTAATACGTTGTTGTATGAATGATAGAAGCTCTTGGATGATAACTGAGTTGTACCGTTTAGGTTTACACCTGTGTTATAGTACTGTCCACTAATCGATGGCGTTTGATTGGTGGTTAACAAGATACTGAACAATTGTGAAGCTACAGTATGATTTTCATCGGTAAAGTATATTTGTAGCGTATCAGATGTATACCTGTCTGTCGCGACATACGATAAACTTGTCCAATCGTTTTGGCCTACACTAGGAGATGATGTTACGAGGTATGATACATTCCCAATGTCAGATACCATCGCCCCAGTAGCGACATCATATAGATGAACATTATAAGGAATAAACTTAGTTGTCCTTGCTGCAACAGATGCTAAAGCTATAGCTGATGCAAGGGAGCTGTGTTGTGTAAGGGGATCTATCGTTAATGTAGCTGCTCTAGATATTACAGATGATAAAGCATAATTACTGGTAGCATCAACAGGCACAATTTGTAATGATATCGTTTCCCCGATAGATGTTCTAGCATTAAGACCGCCACCATTCACCATACTCATCACAATACCATTCGTGTCATCATTCGCAACATAAACAAGATCGCTTAGGATGTCGTTCATTGTCCATGAATTAACATATCCTACGTTTTGCTTTATGATGTTGCAACTGGCACTCATATTCATGAAACTAGTAGACGAGTTATTGTTCCATATGTAGTGCTTGTTGAGAGGAGTAACAGACTTGTAGTACGCTACATTTGAAGTCAATGTAAGGTTGGAAGTTGTGAAAACAATCTGGCCATTTTCTGGAGTCACAAGTTTGTTCTCGCTTTTCAGCAGATTTACAGGGGATGAATAATTGGAAGTATATAACAGCTCATTTGTAAAGACATTGGAGTAGGTGTTACACGTTGATATGTTTTTTATTTGTTCTACGTTGCAACTAAATACAACGTGGCGTACTTCTTTCACAAGGTTACTTTGTACTGTAACAAACGTTACTATCTCATTGGACATGCCTATCGGATCGGTTATTACACTATCGGCTATGTAGCTGCTCCAACTGAAGGGGCCAAAAGTGTTGGATGTGTTGTAAGAGGTTGTAGAAACATGTATATCTGTAGTTGTTCCGTATACGTTACTTGAAATCGCTACGTTGGTATAGTAGTTTGAAGTGTAGCTGTAATAACCTGACCCATCACTTACATTACTTGTTATAACGTCATTGGTGATAGTAATGTTACTATTACGTATGGAATAACCAATCAGAGGGTCGTAATACTGTATAGGTGTGTAAACAGTCTCAATGGACAATCCCGTCTCAGACCCATTCCCAGACCCAGATCCATCACTCACAAAATGATTAGAGGTGATATCTATGTTACATGCGGTATATACAATTTTAGAGGTACTATCGACTGAGTAAGAAACATTCACAGTCTTTAGCAGATTCAAAGTAGCTGCAGCTACTCTTCGGAGATAAAGGGGTGTTGATGACACACGGGTAGAAGTATCATAGTTGATGGTATATTGAGCGTTTATTGATGTGCTTTTTGTAGGGTTTATAACTACTAATCCCATACTATCATTTTGTACCCAGGGGTTTGTTGATTTGTAGCTGTAAGTAGTATTACTTGATATTATTCCGTATTGTGCTAGTTGTTCTGTAAACACCGTATTTGAGGTTGCATTCAATAGTTTACATGAAAACAACACATTGCCGGATGTATTAACATTACACGTGAAACCATACATAGAGGCCAATCCATCAGTAGCTTCCAACGACTTGCTCAATGATGTGTAGATTGGCAGGCTTACAACATTTGACAAGGATCCCTGGGTGACAATCATAGATGATAGAAGAGTAGACTCTTTGGCTACATTACTACTCACTTGTAGATATACGTTGTTAGATGCAATATCATTCATAGATATAAACAATCGAGGAACTTCTGTGTATTTGTGATGTAATGTAGAAATGGTATTGTATACATTTGATGTGTATCCAAAGTAATAGAGGCCATTCGACGATGCAATACCATACAACTTATTGATATCGTTGCGAATGTCACCTATGATACTTATTGGAGTCCCTTTGTTTACCAGATTCGTTTCTATTAAACTCAAATTAGACCACATAGTGTAAAGGTTATTGGTTTTGAAGTTTTGTACATAACTGTTTATGCCCATAGACAAGTCTGTCGCATAGGTGTTAAAGTAGCTTTCAGGCTGGTTGGTAGAGGCAAGCCAAGTTCTATAGGAGTTTGACAAGGCATTTATAGACGTATATGTATTGTCCAATGATAGCTGTATATTAGTATTGAATGTACTCGTGACGTTACTGAGTTGGAGATAGTTATTGTATAGAATATCTAAATTTGGCTTTGAGTTTACAATGGTTATAATTGGACTCGTGTTTATAAGATTTTGCAAACTTTCCAAGTTAGGCCGTATGTTTTCATCTAAGTTTGTGTCAAGTATTGTCGTCTTGAAATTCAGATTACATGAAACGCACGTTGTAACGTAATTAGAAAGTGAAGTTAGATAGGTCGGGTATGCACTATCTGGATACATCCCAACTTGTTCCTTTTGCATAGTATATACGTCATTGGATGTAAAGAATGTCGTGGTGTTATTCGACTTGTATCCTATAACAATGCGCGAGTCGATGTTGGAGAATTGAACATATGCTGTGCTCGAATATGTTATTGAAGGCATACCCACAATATGTGATGACTTTATGTACAAGGGCGCATATGTCGAGGCATATGTTGATATATTTGAAGTAGCATAGAGACCATTTGTGGTATACAGTTCCCAGGTAGGTTGAAATGAGATTGTTATGGGCACATTCGTTCCAGACACACCACACGTATATGAGGCACCGCTCTCTAATGTAGAAGAGATGTTGTATACCGGAAGTACTTCAAAGGTATCAGTTGTAGCGTAAGCGCTTTCAAGATATGGGGTGTATTTATAAGATCCGTTCACATTACTTAGATATCCATATGTAGGCTGTGTTACAATCGCGTAATTTGATGTGATATTTGTAGATATATCATAGCCATCATGAGTAGATGATATAGGAAGAGAAGATACACATGTGTCTATCGATTGCGAAGAAGCCGAAGCCGAACCTGAAGCTACATAATAAAAGGGAGAGTGTGAGAATATATTAGAGGTAGCACTTGGGTTGGCGACAACACTTGTTGGGGTTGAAATTCTTTTGGGGATGTATGTTTCATATGTAGCGTTTGACGCGCCAATCTGAAGTACGTTAACAGTTACATTGCTATAGGGATTTGCGAAATTGTAGCGCGTTTTATATGCATCCGTAAATAGAAGACTGCTTAGAGACTTGTTGGTAAATTGCTGGTTGTTTTGTATCGCACCACGTACGTACACATTATAGGTTATGTTATTACTGTTGATATTAGTTAGTAATGGTGTTTTCTCTACAGAAATAACATGCGTCGCATCAGAGCTACTACGAACAGGGTATACTTTACCAGGTGTTACAGCGTAACCATGATTTACTACAACATCCAAGCCTTTCAGTAAATCGTAAGTGCCTAAACCAATAGGATCACTCGGTTTGTTATTATCAGAATTGATGATGTTGGAGCTCAACACAGATGCGGTAGCCGATGTGTAAAGGGTTTTGGTAATGGGGTTTACCAACATATCGTTATTACTTCCATAGGCGATATGTGTGACACCCAGTTTTTGTTTTGCGTCAATACTGACTGATGCGACATATGGTGATGATAGAGGATCTTGGAACACTTGAATTGATTGAATGGAGATTGAATTACCCAACACAATTGATTGATTTGCATCACAAGACAAGTCGTAACCAACGAGTACAGATTTCTCCTGCTTGTTTGTTATGTAATTGCCAATACTAATAGATTTATTGTATGTGAGGGTATCAATGGATCCAATGGCTATACCCAAGGTGTTACTTGATTTGTATGTCGAGGCCCCTACACCTATAAAAATATTGCAGTTGCCGTGCGCAAAGTTTGTACCCGAGTTGTAACCCAATATAACAAGTCCCGCACCATTGGCTGTAGCACCTGCATTTGTTCCCACAACAACCGATTCTGTAGTTTGGGCATTTCCTGCGGCATTTGTCCCAATGAATACCGAGTTTGCGCTGTTTACTCCTGTAGCGTTCGCAAATGCCCCTATGGCCACATTCGATGAACCTGTTGCGCTTTGCATGGCATAGGCGCCAAATGCACAATTGAAATCACCTGATGTGTTTTCCCCCGACCTGTACCCAAACAAACAAGAGCTGTTACCTTGGATATTTGAGTAACCGCTAAAGGCCCCAAAGAAGCAATTCTCGTCGCCTCTCGAAGCTCTTCCACTTTGGTATCCAGCCATGGTTGTGTAAGAGCTGTTACGATTGTCTTGTCCACATTGCGCTCCAATGAATACACAATATCCTCCATCGAGAGTACGTTCGGCTGCTCTATAT
>Ga0209550_10003077_pt1 | contig 15927 bp, 13 predicted proteins | sample LauGreSuBDMM15SN_2_FD_187567 | JGI IMG/M metagenome (GOLD analysis project Ga0209550, IMG submission 187567) | Freshwater lake microbial communities from Lake Michigan, USA - Su13.BD.MM15.SN (SPAdes) (version 5) | ecosystem: Environmental > Aquatic > Freshwater > Lake | place: Lake Michigan...
GCGGTAAATGAGAGTCTGCTGCCGCTGCGTTGTTGGACAATGCCGAGCTGATCATAATTAATGACGTTTGGCCCGATTAGCGTTAACAGGGTTTCATAAATGGCCAGATCAATATATTGACCTTTCCCTGTGCGCCGCTTTTCGGCCATCGCAACAAGTCCAAGATATGCCGCCATGAGGCCCGTCGTGGAGTCTGCCAACCCAAACCCTGGCAGCAGTGGAGCTTGATCCGGGTAGCCGGAAATAAAGGCGGCACCTGCATAAGCTTCGGCTAGCGTTCCGAAGCCAGGACGATCGCTGTATGGTCCTGTTTGCCCATAACCGGTTACGCGAATCATGATGAGGCTTGGATTGATCGCCTTGAGTGTTTCGTACCCGAGGCCCCACTTTTCAAGTGTTCCCGTTCGGTAATTCTCGATCACGATATCCGTGTCCAACACTAATTTTTTGACGACTTCGACCCCGAAAGGGGTTCGTAGATCAAGCGTGACGGACTTTTTACCTCGATTGATGACCTTGTAATACAGCCCAACGCCGTCTTTGTTTTCGCCCCAAAACCGCATTTCGTCACCGGAGCCTGGCTTTTCAATTTTTATGACCTGTGCACCAAAGTCTGCCATAAACATGGCGCACATCGGGGCCGCGAGGAAGTTTGAGAGGTCAAGCACTTTGACGTCCGAGAGCGCCCCCGCTGTTGGCTTTTCGTCCGTTGACATTTTTTATATACCTCGTTAATCTAATTGTACGGACAATAGTTAGGTTTAGTTTGACTGTCAAGTATAGATACTGACAAAGCACAGTCTCTCGATCTAGCCGGCAACAGAGTCACTACAGCGCAAAGCCCAAACGTGCTGACTACCATGGTCAGAATCAAAGGGTGGAGCCTGGTGTTAGCTTGTGAATCTACAAATAGGGAGTTGATATGTCTTTTTTGCAAAAGCACTTGATAAATATCTGCGCTAGTTTTGCCGCATGCTTGGCGATGTCTCCCGCTTACGCGGACCCAACGTTTCCGAACCGACCGATCAATTTAGTGGTCGCTTTTGGTCCCGGTACCGGTAGCGATACGATCTCTAGAATTCTGTCAGAAAAGATGAGAGAAATACTTGGGTCACCCGTGACCGTGGAAAATCGATTGGGTGGGGGAGGAGTCATTGGTACAGAGTATGTGGCTCGCGCAAAGCCAGATGGGTATACCTTAACGATGGGCTCGACTTCATCGCTTGGAACCACACCAGTTTTAAACCCTAATGCAAAATACGATGTCAAAAAAGATTTTGTATTCATTTCAGGCATAGCAAAGTCTGATTATGTGATTTTCACGTCGACTAGACCAGGCTCGCCTCAAACCCTAGGCGAATTGCTTGCTCAATTAAAGAAAGAGCCAAGCAGTTTTGCCTCGGCTGGAGTCGGAACTATTACCCACCTTGCGACAGAAATGCTCCTGCATAAAGCCTCCCTGTCTGCGACACATGTTCCCTACAAGGGAAGTGGGCAGGTAATCATAGATGTAGCCGCTGGACAGGTGTTGTTCGCGACGGATTCTCCATCAGCGACATTACCGCTCATTAAGTCTGGCAAGCTGAGAGCGCTAGCTGTGACAGGCCCGACTCGGATTGGTGCGCTTCCCGACGTCCCGACGGTCGCCGAGAGCGGTTTCCCTGGCTTCCAAGTTTTAGCATGGTGGTGTTTGGCTGCACCTGCCGGCACGCCTGAGGCCGTGATCAATAAGCTGAGTGACGCTGCTCAAAAAGCAGTTGCCTCGCCCGAGATAACTGCTCGGCTACGAAAAATGGAGATCGAGCCAATGCTGATGAATGCGGCTGAGCTCACTGACTTCGTCAATAAAGATATTCCAGTGTGGACCAACTTTATCAAAAGTAGCGGGATCAAAATTGCCCCGTAAGGCTGTATGACTAAAACTGGGGTGCGCTAAATATCTTGTGCCTTTAGTTGACGAAAGGATATATATGCAAGTTGAGGGATTCGCGACGGTGTTGGGTGACGACATTGACACAGACGTTATTTTTCCGGCGCGATACCTCGCCGTTTTAAAGCCTGAAGATCAAGCGAAATACTTGTTTGAGCCGCTGGGTGAGGATGTACGGCAAAAAGTTCTTGCTGGCGGTGTCGTCATAGGAGGTTGGAATTTTGGTTGCGGCTCATCTCGCGAGCATGCGGTGACGTCTATGATCGGCGCGAATGTACGCCTTGTGCTCGCAAAATCTTTCTCACGCATTTTTTTTAGGAATGCAGTAAACAATGGCTTGGCAGTCGTCATTAGCCCAGAAATTGTGTCTGCGATCACTGAGGGCGACAAGATTTTTGCGGATCTGCAGGCTGGGCAAGCATCCATCAATGGCAAAGCACTTTCTTTTACGCCGCTTCCACCCGAGGTGCTTATGATTCTGAGCGCAGGCGGACTGTGGGCTGCAAAATTGGCTCAGAACAACAAAGAGGTAAAGACATGAGTCAAACGCTCACGGAAAAAATTATGGGTCGCCTGGCGGGGCGGACGGTGAAAGCGGGTGATATGGTTGAGATGGGTCCCGATTGGACGTTTGCATTGGATGATGGCGTTGGACTGATTGATCAAAACTTTAAGCGCTATGGCGTAAAAAAACTGGCTCATCCAGAGAAGATCAGGCTGTTCTACGACCACTACGCGCCGGCGGATACCCCACTACATGCCTTGATGCATAAAATTGGCAGAAAGCTGTTTGATCAGTTCGGGATTCCTCGGGAACATTTACACGAGGTTGGCGCGGGAATCTCGCATCAAATTGCAGTTGAAAGTGGCTTGGTTCATCCGGGTACTATGGTCACAAATATGGACTCACACACCATCACAGTGGGCGCTGTTGGTGCGATTGGTTGCGGCATTGGCGGGGCGGAGATGGCCTACCTCTGGTCTGAAGGTAAGTTGTGGTTTAGAGTCCCTGAAAGCATCAAAATCGAATTGACGGGACGCATGCCGGCAGGCGTTGCCGCAAAAGATATTGTTTTGTCGATACTTCAGTCGATCTCCGCGAGGGGTGCGATCTATGCTGCAATTGAATATCATGGTGAGGCCATTGCCCACATGAGTATTCCTGAGCGAATGACGCTCTGCAATATGGGAATTGAAATGGGGGCAAAGTTCGCAGTGGTTCCCGGCGACGCCGTCACTCAAGCACATTTCGACCGATTAAATATAAAGATTGCAGAAATGCCGCAGCCCGATGTAAATGCGCACTATGTATCGCATCACAAAGTTGATTTATCGACATTAGAGCCATTGGTCTCCGCACCAAACAAAGTAGATAACGTACATCCAGTTGGCAACTTTAGCTCTGTGCGTATTAATCAGGCTTTCATCGGAACATGTACGAATGGGCGCTTTGAAGATTTTGAGATTGCAGCCTCCATTTTAAAAGGTAAGAAGATCGCGTCGGATGTCCGGCTGGTCGTCACTCCAGCGTCTAGGCAGGTTTACATGCAGGCGCTTAGTTCTGGGGTGCTTGAAATTTTGGTGAACGCGGGCGCTTCGGTGACTACGCCAGGGTGTGGCGCATGCGCTGGAATGCATCAGGGAGTGTTGGCTGAGGGAGAAGTCTGTATCTCATCTTCGAGCCGAAATTTTCTCGGCAGAATGGGACATCGCGATGCCTCGGTTTATCTAGGCTCGCCTGCGACGGTTGCGGCGAGCGCACTGACGGGATTCATCACAGACCCTCGAGCCCATTTGGCGTAAGTTGATTGAGCGCAATAGCCCTAGTTATGAGTGAATTTGACTTAACGATACGCAATGGGCGCATATCGGACGCAAATACGACTTATTACGCGGATATCGGCATTAAAGATGGAAAGATTGCCATCATCGCTGATCGGTTGCCGGCAGCGGCTTCCGATATCGACGCGACAGACTTATGGATTCTGCCAGGTGGTATCGATAGCCATTGCCATGTAGATGAACGTTCGCCAATGGGCATGCGTGTAGCGGACGATTTTTTAAGTGCAACAACTTCCGCGGTATTCGGTGGCACGACAACGATTATTCCTTTTGCTGTCCAGCACCGTAAAGATCACTTGCCGACTGTGATCGCTGACTACAAGGCGTTAGCAACTCAACGCGCAGTCATTGACTACGCACTGCACTTGATTGTTACCGACCCCAACCCCGACACGCTTAGCAACCATTTGCCTGCAGCCATTCGCAGTGGAATCACCTCGTTCAAAGTCTTCATGACTTATGAGGTCTTAAAACTCACCGACGAACAAATTCTGGATATTCTGGAGTTAGCGGACGCCGAGGGCGCGTTGGTAATGATTCATGCTGAAAACGATGACATGATTCGTTGGTTAACCCGAAAATTGCTGAGCTTTGGTCATACTTCGCCAAAATTTCATGGTGTGTCGCATGATCCAATCGCTGAAGCAGAGGCCGCTAATCGAGCGGTGAGCATGGCCGCGCTGATGGATGTTCCTATTTTGATTGTGCATGTATCGGGCATTGAGCCGTTAAGAATCATTCACGGTGCGCAGGCATTAGGGTTAAATATTTTGGCCGAAAGTTGCCCACAATACCTTTTCTTGACCGCGGAAGATCTCGACCTACCCGGAGTGGAGGGCGCAAAATATTGCTGTAGTCCGCCCCCTCGCGATCCGATCTCGCAAAAAGCGGTGTGGGATAGTTTGTTAGACGGTACGCTACAGCTGTATTCGTCTGATCACGCGCCGTACAAGTTTGATGAAAGCGGCAAGATCCCGCGTGGCGAGCAAACTATTTTTACCGAAATGGCGAACGGTTTGCCAGGTCTTGAACTCAGGATGGCTCTGCTGTTTTCTGAGGGCGTCTTGACCGGCCGCATGCCGATCGAACGATTCGTTGCACTGTGCTCGACGAATCACGCCCGAACCTATGGACTATTTCCGCGCAAAGGTGCGATTGCCGTGGGAAGTGATGCTGATCTTGCCCTGTGGAATCCCACAGTGAAGCGAGTCGTACGCGCGGAGATGCTTCACGACAAAGCGGGCTATACGCCTTACGAGGGAAGAACCATCACGGGTTGGCCGACCACCGTGATCAGCCGAGGACGAGTGGCGGTGCAAGATAATCGTTTGTTGCTTCAGCCCGGCGATGGAGAGCTGCTTGCTTGTGGAACGCCAGAGCCTGTTGTACGTCAAAGGCTAAAGGGAAATCCTAATAGTGTTCGAAGAAAGTTTTTTACCTGATCCTGTCAAAGCTTAGAGTGAGTGACGAATGAAACTTTACATTGCAAACAAAAACTATTCTTCTTGGTCCTTGCGTCCGTGGATTTTGATGCGCGAGAAAGGCATCGCATTTGAAGAGAGTATCACTCCGTTTTCAGATCACGGAGAGGTGTCGCCTTTTATCAAGTTTTCACCTACTGGCAATGTGCCTTGCCTGGACGATGGCGGCACGCTGGTTTGGGACTCACTCGCAATTTGTGAATATTTGGCCGAGAACACGCCGGGCTGTTGGCCCGCTGAGCGTGTCGCACGTGCCTGGGCACGTAGCGCTGCAGCCGAGATGCATTCCAGTTTTCAAACGTTGCGTACGCAGTGTCAGATGAACTGCGGGGTTCGAGTCACTCTTAATAATATTGACGATGCGCTGCGCGCTAACATTGAACGAGTGAGTGCTCTGTGGTGTGAGGGCTTGCAGCGCTTTGGTGGCCCTTATCTTGCAGGTAAAACATACACCATCGTCGATGCATTTTTTGCACCGGTTGTTTTTCGGGTGCAAAGCTATGGTTTGTCTTTGGCGGCACCTGCGCAAGCGTATGCCAAACATGTTCTCAGCTTGCCGTCGATGCGACAGTGGTACGACGAGGCGATGCGGGAAGTATGGCGTAAAGACGCGTACGAAAAAAGCGTTGCTTCTTACGGGTTGATCACTGCGGATGAGAGAGTGACAGGGTAAGGACGGATGTGGACGCTAGGCGAAGGTCACATTTGTTGTGAAGCTGGATGTTTAAAGAATAGACCAAGGATCTCTCATGACAAAAGATGAATATGAAGCGCAGCTTTATGATTTGCAGGTGGAACTCGTTAAGTTACAGAAGCACCTCATACATAGTGGAGAACAGATTCTCGTTATCCTGGAGGGGCGAGACGCAGCGGGAAAAGACGGAGTGGCCAAAAGCATAGTCGAGCACTTAAGCCCCAGAGATACGCGGGTTGTGGCCCTAGGTAAGCCGACCGAGCGTGAGCTTGGCGAGTGGTACTTCCAACGCTACGTGGCGCAGTTGCCTGGTGGCGGCGAATGCATTTTGTTTAATCGCAGTTGGTATAACCGCGCAGGTGTTGAAAAAGTGATGGGATTTTGTACTAAGAAACAACATGAGCAATTCATGGGTACCGTGAATGACTTTGAATCGGTCTTGGTTCGATCCGGAGTGCGGTTATTTAAATACTATTTAGATATTTCCAAGGATGAGCAGGCGCAACGTCTAGATGATCGACGCAAAGACCCCCTCACGCAGTGGAAGATTAGTCCGATCGACCAACAGGCGCAAAAAAAATGGAGCGCCTATAGCGAGGCACGCGATGAGATGCTGCGCCGAACCCACCACAGTGATGCACCGTGGACCGTTGTGCAAAGTGATAACAAGAAGCATGCGCGGCTAAATCTGATTCGCGATTTTCTCGGACGATTGGAATATCAAGATAAGAAGAAGGCAGTGCTTGCGATCGATCCCGCAATCGTCTTGCAGTGGCCTACGGTGAATGCTCACTTGCCAATGTTAGAGGCTTGAGTCTGTCGCAATAAGGCGATGCCAACGAGTAGCGCTGGAATAGAGCAGACAATAAACCCTAATCCATAGCTGTTTGATATCCCCAGTACCAGAGCAAATATGGATGGTGCTGTCAACGCGCCGATTTGTCCAAACGAAAGCACGCCGCCCGTGACGCCACCACGTGAGCCTTCTGGGGCCGCTCGCGCTGCTTCAGCAAGCAGCACACCGTGCCAAGACAGTGCTGTTGCACTGATTACGGTTGCGATGATTCCAATCACAATCGTAGGCCACCCCTCGCTACTGATTCCTAAGAGCACCATGCTAATTACCATGCCGAGCGCGAGCGCTGCCATCATGACGCGCGGTTGGATATAACCACTACCCAGTAACCCCCAAACAATTCGGCCGGGCACCGCTATGACGACAACTGTTGAAAAGAGAAAGCCCGCTGCGACCATCGTATAGCCGATGGTCGTGAGATAAATTACAAAATACACAGTGAAAATAGTTTGGACGGCGTTAAAGGCAAAGCAAGAAAACGCTAAGTTGCGTAGGCTCCTTGTTTCAAGCACTGAGCGCAGTGTTGTGCCAAAGTCTGAAAAATGAAATCTACGTGTGGGGATGCGGTCGTCATCAAAATGCTTGACCAGCGGTTGCAGCATGATTCCAAAGACGACGCAGCTTAAGGCGCTGAGCAACATCGTGTAGCGCCAGCTTGACCATTCTGTCAGTGAGGGGCCCACAAACCCGGCGATCAACAGACCGGCAGGCACCGCAGTTTGTTTAATTGAAAAAATGAGTGGCATATATTTGGGGGGTGAGCATCGACCAAGCAAGTGAGAGCTGGCCGGCGTGGATACCGAGGCACCTCCGCCCGAAAATAATGCAGAGAGCACCAAGAAGAAGGGTGTTCCGATGGCGGCAAAAGCTGTTCCGATTGCAAGAAGTACCAGCGCTGCTTGGCTCATGCGCATCGCACCGTAGCGAATGATGAAGTTGCCACAACCTAGTTGAGTAGCAAGCGCTGCGGCAGCAACGATAGAAAAATAGACGCCAATCCAGGCTGAGTCGATCATGAGATCGGCGATCATTGCAGGAGCGATGACTGCGGGCAAGGCTCGGCCTAACGCCACAAAGGTTTGTTGCAAGAACATTGCCGACAAGGCAACGAGAAGTTGATTCACAAGGCTTAAGTATTCGTTAGAAGAGCATGTGAAAGACGCGCGGGTTAATCGCCGTCGTTATGACAAGTAGAATAGCGCAATTCATGAATGCGTCCAAATAGGGCGCCCAGACAAGGAATTCGGGGTGGAAAGCAGCCCGAACGTAACGTATGCAAATAGACTTCGCGACACTTTCTGATCAAGAAAAATACAAATTGCTCGTGGGTTGTGTGGTCCCACGCCCGATCGCACTCATGAGCACAATTAGTCATGAGGGTGTTGTGAATGCGGCGCCCTATAGTTTCTTTAATGCAATTTGTGATGTGCCGCCAGCGGTGGTAGTCGGGGTGAATTGCCTGGCGCCTGGCGTCATGAAAGACACTGCACAAAATATTCGCGATACCGGCGAGTTCGTTGTGAACTTAGTGAGCGAAGAGATTGCGCAAGCCATGAACTTGACGGCGGTGAATTTTCCGCCAGAGATTGATGAATTCAAAATGGCTGGTTTCACACACGGTAAAAGCGTCAAAATTCGTGCGCCGTATATTGAGCAAGCGCCTATTTCGTTTGAGTGCAAGCGGATTGTTAACGTAGAGCTTGGAATTGGTCGTAACGTTGTGATCGGAGAAGTGGTTTACTTGCATATTCGAGACGACTTGATCGACATGAAAAAACTACGTGTCGACCCCGTTGCGGCACGCTTGATTGGCCGCATGCACGGGACCGGCTGGTATGCGCGTACGACCGACCTCTTTGATATGCCACGCGTGCCTGATGCGGCCGCTGCCGAGATAATTGCGAACCTAAAGAAATGAGGCACTAGGTAACTGCGCGGCTGACTGCCGGTTTGCATTAGCCCTCAATGCTAATAAATAGTTAGCCTTGTCTTTCGTCGTTCATGGCTGGTGAGGACAGGGCAATTGCCCATTGCACCCGCTGGGTTGCCGCCGTAAGATCGGGCACAAGAATACAAAATAATTCTTATATATTTAGGAGATTACGTATGACCGATCGTCGCGACTTTTTACTGTCGAGCGCCGCTGCAGCGGCTACTGCGCTCGCCCCTGGTTTGGCGCGTGCGCAGACGTTTCCCACTAGACCGATCAAATATATATGCCCTTGGCCAGCAGGTGGTTCCACCGACGTCGTCATGCGTGTTCTGGCCGAGAGCGCAAGCAAGGTGCTGGGTCGCAACGTGATCGTCGAGAACAAGCCAGGCGCGGGCGGCATGTTAGGCGCCGCGGAGTTGGTGCACGCAAAGCCGGACGGATACACCTTGGCGCAAATACCTCAGGGCGCTTTTCGTATTCCGCATATGCAGAAAGTGACCTATGACACGCTCAATGACTTTACATGGATCGTGTGCCTGACGGGTTACACGTTCGGCTTAGTGGTACCCATCGAGTCCCCAATTAAAAGTATCGCTGATCTCGTCAAGTTTGCTAAAGCGAATCCAGACAAATTCACTTACGGAACGCCAGGCATTGGCACGAGTCCGCATTTGGCGATAGAGGAGTTTGCACAGCGGGCCGGGATCAAGCTCTCCCACATTCCCTACAAAGGTAGTGCCCAAAATTTACAGGCCGTGATGGGTGGGCATGTGATGGCCATGAGTGATTCGACCGGCTGGGGCCCAACGGTTGACTCCGGCAAGCTCAGACTGTTGGCGACGTATGGCAGCAAGCGCACATCGCGTTGGTCCAATGTCGCAACACTGAATGAACTCGGATACGAGACGGTGTCGGACTCGCCTTTCGGCGTGTGTGGGCCCAAGGGAATGGACCCCGCGGTCGTCAAGATTCTGCATGATGCGTTTATGAAAACATTAAATGATCCAGCTGTGAAAGCGGTGTTCGCGCAGTTTGACCAGCCCACGATCATCATGAATACTGAGCAATATACAAAATTCGCACGTGACAGTTTTTTCGCTGAAAAGACTACTATTGAGCGTCTTGGAATGGCCAACAAAGGTTGACCATCTATGTCGCTTCGGATGGTATTTAGATTATTGGAGATGAAGATGAAACTATTAAAACTAATTGCTTTAGGCTTGGCTGTTGTGGCGGGTAGCGTGCAAGCGCAGAACCTTTCAATTGCGACGGGTGGAACGGGTGGTGTGTATTACCCCATGGGTGGGGGTCTGGCGTCCGTACTGACGAAAAAAGTTCCTGGTATGTCTGCCACCGCAGAAGTAACAGGCGGGTCGGTCGATAACTTGAAGCTCATTGGATCGGGTAAGCCATATATTGCGTTTTCGATGGCCGATGCGGCGAAGGATGCACAGGATGGGCTCGATAAGTTTGCTGGACGCAAAGTAGATGTAAAAACTCTTTTGGTTCTGTATCCAAACCGTATGCACGTGGTGACAGTTGAGTCCAGTGGCATTAAGTCGATGAAAGACTTGAAAGGTAAGCGCGTCAGCACGGGCAGCCCAGGAAGTGCCACCGAAGTCATGGCGTTCCGCTTAATTGAGGCGGCCGGGTTGGACAAAGACAAGGACGTTAAACGCGAACGCTTAGGTGTTGCCGAGTCAGTCAACGCGATCAAAGATCGCAAAATCGACGCGTTCTTTTGGGTCGGTGGCTTGCCGACTGCCGCAGTCACTGATCTGGCAAACACGCCGGGAACCAAGATTGTCATGATCGACCATGCTGGTGCTGTGGATGCGATGAACAAGAAGTATGGCAACTTGTACTTCAAGGATACGATTCCAAAAGCAACGTACTCTGGAATGGCGGCAGATAATACCAATGCTTCTGTATCAAACATTCTCGTGGTCAACGGGAAAATGTCAGACGACGAAGCCTATAAAATCACCAAAGCCGTGTTTGACAACATGCAAGAGCTGATTCGTACGCACGGTGAATACGGCAGCGTCAAACTTGCTAATCAAAAAGCTGCTTCGACTCCGTTGCCGTTTCACCCCGGCGCGTTGAAATATTTCAAAGAGAATGGTCAAAGCGTAAATTAAGGTTTCGCAATGTTGTCCTGACGACGCACCTTGCATCATCGAGGGTGCGTCGTTGTTTTATTTGATATTTAAATTGTGTAGGTAGAGCCATGAGTCAGCATGCAATTGATCGCGAAACCCAGGACAAGCTTGATGCGTTCATCAAGCAGGAAGAAGGGGATGCAAATGACTATCGTGGCGCACTCGCTGTATTTTTGACTTTGTGTGCAGTGGGGATGTCGTTGTTTCACCTCTATGCCGCGTATTCGATCGTAACCACTCAAACATTAAGAACAGTACATGTTGGCATTGTCTTGTTCTTGGTGTTTCTGAGTTTTCCAATGACGGCGCGCTTAAAAAACCGCTTGATGTGGTGGGATGTCATTGCGGCCTTAGTCTCGGTCGCGATCGTGTTTTACATTTTGTTGGGCGGCGATGACTTAACTGACCGAAATACCGACCCATCAACGTTAGATACAGCCGTTGGCGTCGTGCTGATTGGCTTGATTCTTGAGGGATTGCGCCGAACCAACGGAATGATTCTGGTGGTGGTGACGGGATGTTTCGTGTTGTATGCCTTGTTTGGAAACTATTTGCCTGCACCCTGGACGCACAAAGGCTATGACATCGGCCGCTTTGTTGGCTTCATGTATATGACGCTCGAGGGCATTTACGGCACGGCCATCGACGTGTCAGCGACCTTGATTATCTTGTTCACAATCTTTGGTGCTTTTTTACAATTTACAGGTGCTGGAAAATTCTTTATTGATTTCTCTTTTGCTGCAATGGGCGGCAAGTCCTCTGGTGTTGGTCGTACGATCGTGTTGTCTTCCTTTTTGATGGGAGGGCCATCGGGATCTGGCGTCGCGACAACGGTCACGGTTGGCTCCGTTGCAGCGCCTATGCTCGAGAAAGTAGGCTACGAACGCAATGCAGCAGGTGGCTTACTCGCTGCAGGGGGGTTAGGCGCAATTATTTCTCCGCCCGTGCTGGGCGCTGCTGCGTTTCTGATTGCCGACTTCTTAAAAATTTCGTACCTCGATGTGTTGTTGATGGCTTGTATACCAACCATCCTGTTTTACCTCGGATTGTTTGTCATGGTCGAGATCGATGTGCGCAAGTACGGCATGAAGAATATTCGTTTTGAGTCCGTTGAAAGCGCGTGGAGTCTTACAAAAAAATACTGGTTTCATTTCTTCTCATTAGTTTCAATCATTGTTTTCATGATGTGGGGTTTTTCACCGATCATGTCGGTGTTTTTGGCTACGGTTGTCTCAATCTTTACAAGCATGTTGCGCCGCGATACGGCGATTATTTCGTATGACTGGTTGCGTGGCCGTCAGCCTCTCCTCAAAGGCCTATACGAGTCCAACCTGATCAAAGCACTTGCCTCTGGCTCGACAGGTGTATTGGCCATTGCTATCACTTGCGCCGGTGCAGGGTTGATCGTTGGTACCGTCACGCTGACAGGCCTTGGACTTAAGTTCAGTTCGATCGTCATTGAGTATGCGGGCGGGTCTTTGCTGTTAACCGCAATCTTTACTGCGTTGGTCGTGTGGGTGGTCGGCTTGGCGGTCCCCGTGACGGCTTCCTACATCATCTGCGCGGTCATTGCCGCGCCAGCATTGATCAATCTGGGTGTACCGGCTTTTGCGGCCCATATGTTTATCTTTTATTATGCGGTGCTGTCGGAGGTATCGCCACCCACAGCGCTTTCACCGTTTGCGGCAGCGGCGATTTGTAAGGGCGACCCATACAAAACAACTTTGCAGACTTGGAAGTATGTCGCACCCGCTATCCTCGTGCCGTTTATGTTCGTGCTGGGTGACTCAGGCACTAGCTTGTTACTGATGGGTTCAACCAAGGCGCTTGCGAACGCTGATTGGTGGCAAATCGCTTGGATCTCCTTCACCGCAGCCGTTGGTATCGTGTGTTTGGCAGGTGGGCTACAAGGCTGGTTCATCGAGAAGACGCACCTGTTCGAACGTATCGTGATGGTGGTTGCGGGTGTGGCGCTTGCCTATCCCGATAACTGGGCCGATGTCGTTGGTTTTGCTGGGTTTATCCTCGTGCTGTTGACGCAGACGATCCGGCATTTAAAATCCAAAGCAATCGAAACCTAGGTGCCTGTCACACTTAGTCATTGGAAGCAGAGTTATGGATGGTTCGCTGAAGTCTGGAGTTACTCGGGAGCTTGCTGAGTTTGTTGCTGGTTTCGACAAAAGTCAGTTGCCGTTAGAGGTCAAGCATCAGGTCGCAAGAAGTTTAGTGAACTGGGCGGGTTGTGCGGTCGGGGGCTCAGCGCATCCGGCGCTATTGAAGGCCATGGACGCGTTCAAGCCCTTTCTGGGAGCTGGGCACGCCTCGATATTGGGTCGTACAGAGCGAATCGATGCGTTGCACGCAGCGCTCTTTAACGGCATCAGCTCACATGTGCTGGATTTTGATGATACGCATCACGCGACTTTAGTCCATCCGAGTGGCCCTGTTTTCTCTGCGTTATTGGCACTGTCTGAGTTCCACCCAATTGATGGCGAAACCTTTGTGACGGCCATTGCCTTGGGAATTGAAGTCGAGTGCAGAATCGCAATGGGCGTATGTCCGGCGCACTACGATATCGGGTGGCATGTGACCGGCACGGTAGGCGGGTTCGGCGCTGCGGCCGCGGTCGGTTACGCACTGAAGTTGAATGTACAACAGATGTCCTGGGCCTTCGGAATCGCTGCAACGCAAGCGGCTGGATTGCGTGAAGTGTTTGGCACGATGTGCAAAAGTTTGCATCCGGGACGAGCGGCACAGAGTGGGCTGAGTGCGGCTTTGATGGCACAGCAGGGATTCACCAGTTCAGAGCGCGTGCTCGAAGCCCCACGTGGGTTTGCTCACGTCATGTCGGTTGACCCGCACTTATCTGATAGTTTGGTTGACTTAGGCAGCCGTTGGGTCGTGATGGATAATGCGTTTAAGCCCTATGCCTGTGGCTTAGTCATTCATCCTGTGATTGATGGCTGTATTTCATTGCACAAAAAACTGGGTGCTCGTACGGCATCGATAGAACAGGTTCATTTGCGTGTGAACCCCTTGGTGCTTGAGTTGACAGGAAAGACCGAGCCTCGCACGGGCCTTGAGGGTAAGTTCAGCGTTTATCATTCAGCTGCAGTGGTGCTTATTGACGGACTTAGTACATCAAAGCACTATACGGATACAGTCGTAAATAGGGCCGACGTTGTCGCATTACGTCCAAAGGTAAGCGCAGAGGTCGATAAGTCAGTCGCGGTGGATGAGGCGTTCCTGTCAATTACCTTCAGTGATGGCGCGGTACTCACTCAGCATGTTGAACATGCCCTCGGTAGCTTACAGAAGCCCATGAGTGACGCGGATATTAATTTAAAATTTTTAGATTTAACAGCAGGAAAGTTTTCAAAAGAGAAAAGTCACCGTGCGTTAGAGCAATGCTGGCTCGTTAGTCAGCTGACGAATGCCGGAGACCTCGGCGCACTACTTAGAGGAGAGTAAATAATGAAGGTACTTCAACAATTAGGCAGTGCACTTGTTTCCATCAGCTTCGCTTTAGTGAGTGGAGCAGCGTTTGCGCAAAAATTCCCTGAGAAGCCCGTTAAGATCGTAGTCCCCTTTGCGCCTGGTGGCGGGGCCGATATGCTCGCGCGTACGCTGAGTGCTAGCCTCGCTGACATGTGGGGACAATCGGTCGTCGTTGAGAACCGCGCTGGCGCAAGTGGAAATATTGGTGCAGAGGCGGTGGCACGCTCAGAGCCTGATGGCTACACCATTCTCTTAACGAGTAGCGCCTTTGTGATTAGTCCGGGGATGTCGAACAAGCTCCCGTTTAATGTAGAAAAAGACTTTACACCGATTACGCTAGCGGCTGAATTGCCGAATGTGCTGGTGGTTCACCCTAGCGTTAAGGCAAGTACAGCGAAAGAGCTTGAGGCGCTGATACGTAGCAACACAACAAAGATCAGCTATGCGTCCCCCGGGAACGGTACGGGCGGACACTTGGCGGCAGAGTTGTTCAAGCAGTCCGCGGGCGTTGAGATTACTCATGTCCCGTACAAAGGCGGCGGGGCTGTTATTGCGGACTTATTAGCAGGCCATGTGCAGATGACGTTTGCGACCTTGCCGTCAGTGATTACGTACATCAATGCTGATAAAGTGCGCGCGCTTGCGCTGACGACAAGTAAGCGCGCCTTTATTACTGCCCCCACTATGATTGAGTCGGGATACCCAGGGTTTGATATTTCTACATGGCTTGGCTTTTTAGGCCCTGCTAACATGCCCCCCGCAGTGGTTCAAAAGATCTTCGGTGATATTCAAAAACTGATGCGTTCCGACGCCATCGCAGAAAAGCTTAAACAACAAGGCATGCTTGAGGTCGGATTATCGCCGGCAGAGTTTGGCAAGAAAATCACCAAAGATGTGGATATGTACAAAAATATTATTCAGAAGTCTGGCCTAAAGGCGGGCTAAAGACGTGTCGGTTTTTAATTCAATTGGCTCGCTAAAGTCGTTGTTCAATCAATTGGATGCGACCAACTCGCGGCAATTGCGCAACGTTACGCTGGCTTACATTGCATTTCATGCCGTGTTTTGGTTGTTCATTGCGATCGTGAGCCATACGGCTCCGCACAAAGATAGTATCGAGGAGTTGTTTTGGTTGCAGCACTTTGATTGGGGTTACCCAAAGTTTGGACCCATTGGCACATGGTGGGTTCATCTGTTTGTTGTGGTTTTTGGCCGCGCTGTCTGGGTGACCTACCTAGCGGGTGTCGTTAACGTTGCGTTGATGCTTTTCGTCGTTTGGCGGATCGCGCTTCTTATCGCGACCCCGGCCCGAGCGCTGATGGCGGTTGTGCTGACGAGCCTCGTGATTTATCACAACGTGAATGGCTTACAGGTCAGCTCAAATTTGATGCAGTTGCTGCCGACCGCGTTATTTTTGTGGGCGGTGTTAGTCGCCGCTCAACATCAGAAGTGGTGGCAGTGGGTGCTATTGGGTGTGATGGGTGCTATTTGTTTGTTAACAAAATATGCTGCAGGCATTTGGTTTGCTGTG
>Ga0209550_10003079_pt1 | contig 15918 bp, 14 predicted proteins | sample LauGreSuBDMM15SN_2_FD_187567 | JGI IMG/M metagenome (GOLD analysis project Ga0209550, IMG submission 187567) | Freshwater lake microbial communities from Lake Michigan, USA - Su13.BD.MM15.SN (SPAdes) (version 5) | ecosystem: Environmental > Aquatic > Freshwater > Lake | place: Lake Michigan...
AATTTCTTTAAGGGATAATAAAGGTTTTAATCCATGGGCGGCAAAAGCACCAATGACGACCCCTAAACAAGCGAAAGATAATCCACAAAGAATGTGAAACCTGGAAGAAGGACTCATAAGTAAAGGAAATTAAAAAATTATTCAATAACCTTTTTCTTGTTTTTGAACCACCAGAAAGCTAAACCACCTACTAATATATAAGGAGTAATTAACATATATAAAATACCAGCATTCAAACCTTTACCCGCCGAACCACCATTTTTAAGATTACTTTCAGCAGCCATTTTACACATTGGGCACTGTGCAACTAAATCTATATTCAAAAACAAAAACATTACAATGAAAAATATAACTAATTTTTTCATAACAAACTTTTTATTTATAATAAGGCATTAAAAAATAGTAACAAATGGGCCCTGTAATGGCAACATATAACCACACAGGAAAAACATACCTTGCTAACTTTTTGTGTCTTTCAAACTGGTTTGTATAAGACCTTATAAAAGTCAATAAAATGAAAGGTAAACTCAAGGCAGCTAAAACAATATGACTAAAAAGCAAAGTTAAATAGGCTGTTCGACTTCCCGAAACAAGAGAAAGCTCCTGACTGTCTAACACTCCGTCATGATTGGCATCACCAAAGAGCGTTTCAGGCGTGGTGAAATGATAGGTAACATAGGACAAAAGGAAAAGGACTGACAATCCAAGAGCTGTTGTCATTGCTCTTCTATGCAGCGCCATGTTTTTAGACTTTATGAAATAAAGACCTAGAATAAGGACTAAAGCAGTTAAAGCATTTACAGAAGCGTGAAAAGGAGCCAAGAAACTAAAATCTATACCCACGTCAAACTTGAAGCGTCGCATAAGGCCAACAAGAATAAGAACAACAAATGTTAAAACATAAGCAACTATATTTAGCTTCTTTTCAAGTACAAGATCTTTATTCATAATTACTTTTCTTTATCCCTTTTGAATATTAATTCATCACGGGTTGATTCTATAGGAAGAATCATAGCCAAATGTTCGGTTAATCTGGTTAATTCTTTCCCAGAAACTAAATTATAATGTTTCCTTACACTCCCTGAGGTATCAACTAATGCGACAGGTACAGATGCAGTCTCAGGTTTCATGAAATAATAAATACGCTGAACGCCGGTATCAGGAAAAAAATAGAATACAGGGGAAGGTAAAAACTTTTTCCTTTTAACAAAGGACACTAAAGAATCTGTGGATGTAGCCTTAGTGTAAATGAAAAAGGAAATATCAGACCTTGACTTAAACTGTTCATGAAGCTCATCTAAATGGAGTATAGCATTAGCATTTGCATTTTCTATACCCTCAGGAAACCAAATACCTACGTGCACTTTGCCTTTTATATTCGAAGCTGATAGTGTTTTATTATCAAATGATACCCTGGAATCCATTTGCACGCTACCGAGATTAGACAACTCAGCTAAAGCTTTTAAACGATAATCCAGCCCCGTTTGAAGATAGTACCAGCTAACAACAGGAACACCACCAAAAATAGCCAGAAGGAAAATAAACTGCAAAATAGATTTAGAAGACATATTTAAATTTAAAGACGAAAGAGCAAAGATTCATCCATAAAACCTTGTTTTTCCTTTGAAGGTTCAATAGAAATCTTGTTTTTTTCTTTAACAAGTTCCCTTCTTGCTTTCCAGGCAGAACCTTCCTGAAAAAAAGCAAATAAAGCCCAAATAAGCAAAGAAGTTGGTAATAACACCGTAATGGCTAAACTCTTAACCTCATAAGCCATGTGCATGAACTCATATATAATAAAATATGCCTTGTACACAGATAAAATAGCAATAATTAAACCTATTGGATAGGCAATCCATGCAATATCTTTTACAGCTGGAAAAATATATCCTTTACCAAAAAGGGAAATAAATACCTCGACCAAAGTAACAGCACCCAACAAAAACAATCCTTTTACAACCGCTTTTTTACTTTCTTCGTACGTTTTATGACTCATAACAAAACGAATTAAAATGTGATAAAAATAGGATTAAAACAAGTAGAATACAAGGAAAACAAAAACCCAGACTAAATCGACAAAATGCCAATAAAGACCAATTTTCTCTACCATTTCATAACCATTTTTCCTTGATGCATATACCCCACTCGCCACATTGATCATGATAATTAAAAGAAAGGCAACACCTGAAAGAACGTGAAAACCATGAAAGCCAGTAATAAAGAAAAACAGCGCACCAAAAGCTTTAGGACCAAACTCTTCTGTTTCAACAGCACCCGCATTTGGTCCTGAAGTAACCTTAAATTTTCTATGAATGAAGTTCTGATTATCGACAAAAGCATTCGGATGATCTCCCTTCGATAAAGAATGATGACCCTCGGCATGACCTTCTTCTTCGTGACCACCAGCTTCAGATTTATGCATAAGATAAGAATCTCCTGCTTTGAATACTTCTTCAGAGGGAGCACCTTTTTCATCGAGATAAACACCAGCGTTAACATGACTACCAAATGGATTGGTAGTAACAGACATGTGCTCTTTGCCAATAAGATTATTCCACTCCCATGCTTGACACCCTAAGAATCCAGCACCACCAATAATAGTGAGGAACATCCAAAAAACTACACCTTTTTTATTTTCTCTATGCCCCTCCTGAACGGCTCTAACCATGGTAACAGAAGAGATAATTAAGAGAAAAGACATGACCGTAACAAAAATTAACGGAGCATCATGAATACCAAATGGTGCAGTTGAGAATACAAAATCTGGCACCGGCCAACTTGGACTACTAAACCTCAAAGCACCATAAGCAATCAAAAAACCAGCAAAAGTGAACGCATCAGATAGTAAAAAATACCACATCATAAGCTTACCATAACTTATGTTAAAAGGAGAATCAGCTCCTTCCCAAGAACCAACGGTGTGATTTTCATGCTGTTCAAGTAATTTTTCAGTTGTCTCCATTCCAAAAATTTTATAAATTAATAAGATTTCTTAAGATTGCTGTTGCAACCAAAGAAAAACGATCAAGTAAATCCATAATAAATCAACAAAATGCCAATAGATCTGAGTCATTTCAAAGCGAAGTTTTCGAGTTTCGGTTACCTCGTAAGGCAAGATAAAGGCATGTAAAATAGCAATAAAAAGAGCAGCTAAACCACCAAGTATATGAGCAGCATGCAAGCCCGAAAGAACATACAAAAAGGATCCGGAAGGATTGGTACCCAATTCAACACCAATATTAACCAAAGCAATCCAACCTCTATACTGTAAATAAACAAATAGTATTCCAAGGAAGAAACTTAATAATAGCAGACCCTTATAAGCCATAGCCTTTCCAGATAAAAAAGATCTGAAAGAAAAATGAAGGCTAAAGCTACTTGCAATTAAAGTAACGGTACTAACCCAAAAAATGGAAGGTAAAGGAAATTCCAACCAATTACCAGCAGCCTGTCTAACAACGTAAGCACTGGTCAAAGCAGCGAACAGCATAACAACACTGGCGCAACTGACCAGAAGCGCGAACTTCTTGGGATGAATTTTGCTCCTACTGAAAGAAGTGTTATCAGTCATTGACATATATTTTTAGTTAAACTTATCAATCAAAAATACACCCAACAAAATAGGGATGTACAGAAAAGAAAAAAACAATAAAGACATTGCTGCTTTCTTATTGTTATTGATAAAAAGTTTATAGCTCAGTACAATATATAATAACGTAAACACAAAAGCTATGGATAGAGAAAAAAGCTCAAGAATACCAGTATATGCACACAAAATGAGCACTGGCAGTAAAAATAAAGAATAAATAAATGCCTGAAATCCAGTCTTATTTGTAGGCAAAGGTGTAAGACTTGGCGTTATTTTGAATCCCGCTTTCATATAATCATGATGTCCTAACCAGGAAATAGACCAAAAATGGGGAAACTGCCAAAAGAACTGAATGGCAAATAAACCCAAACCAAGTATTGTAAATTCACCTTGTGCTGAAACCGTTCCAATGAGAACAGGTAAAGCACCGGGAATAGCGCCAATAAAAACTGCAGCTGAGGATATGCGTTTAACAGGAGTGTAAACGAAGGCATATATTAACAAGGAAATAGCTCCTATTAGAGCAGACCACAAACTCAAAGAGGCAAGAAAAATAATACCTGAAACGCTCATGATACCAGCCAAAAATATAGCCGTAGAGTCATCCATTCTACCTGAAGGAAGTGGTCTATTAGAGGTTCTGTCCATTAATGCATCAAAGTTCTTTTCAAGCACTTGATTTAATGCATTGGCCGCCCCAGTAACTAAAAAGCCGCCCATAACTAATGAAAACATTTTATAGCCTAATGATTTATCCAATGGAAGAGCAATCCAGTAAGATAAAAGAGCAGAAAAAACAACCGTTGATGATAAACGAATTTTAACTAGTTGAGTAAAATCGACTATACCAGACAACCATTGTTTTTTCTCTCCAGATAGAGACCCTGACTTCAGGTTCATCTTTAAAAGATATTAGTTATGAAATTGAAAATCAATTAATGTTCATTTTTTTCACCTTCTTTCATAGGTGTGGTTTGAGGAATAAACTCAACACCATCTTTGCCATAATCATACGCCCAACGATGTACAACTGGGAGTTTACCAGCCCAGTTACCATGACCAGGGTCAACTTCGGTGGTCCATTCCAAGGTAGTAGCACCCCAAGGATTTTTATCAGTCACCTTTTTACCGTACCAAATACTGTAGAAAAAGTTAATAATCATTATCAACTGAAATCCAAAAGTTATAATTGCTGCTATAGTAATGAACTTATTCATGTCATCAAACTGGGAAAATGTCTGGAAAGTATCAAAACGATAATATCTCCTAGGTACACCAGCCATTCCAATATAATGCATAGGCCAGAAAATTAAATAAGCACCGATGATAGTGCCCCAAAAATGAAGCTTACCCAGTGTTTCATTCATAAATCTACCATACATTTTAGGGAACCAATGATATACACCTGCATACATACCAAAGAAAGCAGCAACACCCATTACGATATGAAAGTGTGCAACCACAAAATAGGTATCGTGCATCTGGATGTCAATCGCAGAGTTACCTAAGAATATACCTGTTAAACCACCAGAAATAAACATGGACACAAATCCAATACCAAACAAAACAGCTGCAGTAAATCTGATATTACCACCAAATAAAGTAGCAATCCAATTGAATACTTTTACGGCTGAAGGAACAGCAATAATCAAAGTGAACACCACAAAGAAATTAGCAAGGAACGGATTAACACCAGACATAAACATGTGATGCGCCCAAACAATAAAGGATAAGAATCCAATGGCTAACATAGAAAACACCATAGCCTTATAACCAAATACCGGTTTACGACTGTGTACTGCAAGTACTTCAGACACAATACCCATAGCAGGTAAAATAATAATATATACTTCAGGGTGACCTAAGAACCAGAATAAATGCTGGTATAAAACGGGGCTTCCACCCACGTGATCTAATGCCTGACCACCAATAAAGATTTCATTTAAAAAGAAACTCGTTCCTAAACCTCTGTCGCACATAACTAAGAAGAATGCAGATGCTAACACTGGGAAAGAAAGTAATCCTAAAATAGCTGTTACGAAAAATGCCCAAATAGTAAGTGGCATTCTCCACATATTCATACCCTTAGTTCTTAAGTTAAGTACGGTAGTAATATAGTTAATACCTCCTAAAAGAACGGATACTACAAAAAACACTAAACTAATTAACCAAAGAGTCATACCTGCACCTGAACCCGTACTAGCCTGTGGAAGAGCACTCAATGGTGGATAAGCTGTCCAACCACCAGAGAAGGGTCCTGTATTTAGGAATAGAGAAATGAACATAATGAGTCCAGCAAGGAAGAAAAACCAATAAGACAACATGTTCAATAATGGAGAGGCCATATCACGAGCCCCTAACTGAAGGGGAATTAAGAGGTTACTAAAAGTACCACTTAATCCGGCGGTAAGTACAAAAAACACCAAAATAGTACCGTGCATTGTAACCAAAGCATAATAGAAATCTGGGGAAAGAGCCCCCATACCTGTTTCTGCATTAATCTCAATCCATTTGCCTAAAACAGGCTTAAGCCAAGCCATACTTTCCTCAGGAAAACCAAGTTGAAGCCTAAATACAAGAGACATTAAACCACCAATGACACCCCAAAACATTCCTGTAATAAGGAATTGTTTTGCAATCATCTTATGGTCTTGACTAAAAATATAAGTAGTAATAAAGCTAGATTGAAACTTATCACCGTCATGGTGATCATGGAAATGATCGTCATATCCCATTTGTTCAATCAAAACATCTTCTTCTGAATGTGGAGCAGCAGTTAGTACGTTTGCCATTAGTCCTGATTTTTTTTAATTGTTTTGATTATAATAAAAGTCCAGCACCTAACAGAGTAAATACCCATTTAGTTGTCGCATTGTCTTCCGTTGCCATAGTAGTAGGAACCAACACTAATTGAGACGGAGATACACCATTTTCATAGAGCATGTCTGCAATAGCTTTTGTTCTGGCGTCAATATCACTCATTTGAGCTATATTATCTTCACCTGTTGTTACACTTAACTTTACTTTTGCTGAAGGTCTTGCTTTTAACAAACCAGCAAGAATACTTAGCTCTGATTTAGACGCCCCCAACAATTCATTACCTTTTTCATCCTTGAAAGCAATTATTTCAATAGGTAAATCTTTACCGGCGTTCTCTGAACTTAAAGCCGTTGATAGTAATTCTTTCTTTTTAGTAAATTCAGCATCAAATAATCTATCTGTCCAGGGATCACTTTCCTTGAATCTGATATTTGAGAAATAATATGATGATTGAGTGGCTAACCAAGTATCATATTCTTCCTGAGAAACAATTTTAACAGGGCGCTTCATACTGTAATGACCACGACCACATAACTCAGAGCAGGCTAGTTCATAGTCAAATGTTTCCCATAACATTTTTTCAGGATCTGCAGGGTCTGGTACATTATATTCAGGGAATTTTTTGAGTTCGGCTCTATAATCAACGGTTGTTTTTGTTGGAGTAAAGACAAAATAGGTCGGCATGCCAGGAACGGCATCCATTTTAACTCTGAAATGAGGTAAATAAAAATTGTGTAGAACATCTTGAGCAGTAATTCTGACACGTATTTTTTGACCAACAGGCAATACTAATTCAGTAGCTAAAAAGTCGTCGTGATTTTTTACATCTTTCCAATTTTGACCTAGAGGATTTTCACTGGAAATTAACTTATAATTTTTTTCACCAATTAATCCGTCATTTCCAGGATATCTTAAATTCCATCCAAATTGAAAGCCCGTAGCTTCAATTTCCATGTAATCATCCCCTTCATTAACATCAGCCATAATCTCATTCCAAGCATCTAGTCCACCTACTACTAAGAAAGTCATAACGACTGCCGGAATAGCAGTCCAAATAATTTCTAACTTATTGTCGTGAGGGATGAAAAGAGCTTTTCTTCCCTTTTTGGCGCTATATTTCCAACCGAAATAAAACAATAATATATGTGTGATAACGAAAACAATACCCGTGAAAAACAAAGTAACATTAAACACTTTATCAATGATAGGTCCGTGTTGTGAAGCTGAAGTGTGAGGACCGTAGCCTAACATGTAATTCTTAAAATAAAGGGCCGACGCAACACATCCAACTAAGAAAACAACGAGAAAGATAATCATGTAGCCGCCTTGACTGCGATTAACTTCATACTGCATTTCTTCTTCTCCTCTTATTTTTGCAGCAAGTTCAGTTACCTTCCCTATTTGTACAATAATAACAGCGATAAGAATTATACTAATGATTACAAGAAGAATAGTCATGATGATTTATTGTTTATGTAAAAATGTGAGCAACAAAATTAGGTTTTAATTAACTTATTAAACAAAATTCGTCCACAATGGTTTTTTATTTAGAATGATTATACATAAGGCCAAACATGATGATGAGTTGCCTCTTCTGCATAGGGGTCATTCTTAGGGAATAAAGCAGCTTTACTTAAACTTCTAAGCGTAATGAATAGATAAAGTGCCAAGAAACCTAACATAGTACCTACCTCCAGAAAACCAGGCATTGTAAAACCCATTTGAAAAGGAAGTGTGGTATCATGACCAGCAGCATGATGATGCCCAAGTGCTTCTAAAGCGGTATGTCTAACTCCTGGTTTAATCATAAGAAAGAAATCGAGCCAATGACCTATAAAGACCATGATAGCCGCAAAGGCAAGAGGCCCAAATTTTCTTTTATTATCATTACGCATCAATACGAAGAAAGGTAATAGGAAGTTTATTAAAAGATTAGCATAAAACAAAGGTTTGTAATTTTGTAATCTTTCATAAAAATAAACGGTTTCTTCACCAACGTTTGCGTACCAAATAAGCATATATTGAGAAAACCACATGTAAGTCCAGAAAATACTAAATGCAAACAGGAGTTTACCAAGATCATGCATGTGATCAGCTGTAATATGAGAAAAATAGCCTAAACTTTTAAGGTAAATCAAGGTCAAAATGGTTATTGCAATCATACTCACAAACCAACTAACTCCTGAATACCAGGCAAAAAGCGTGCTATACCAATGAGCATCTACAGACATTATCCATTGCCAGATGATAGCCGCACTTGAAAATCCTGCCAAAGGCATGAAAATAACAGACCAAACCCTGATTTTCCTGTGATGTTTGAAATTATCAGCCTGCCCTTTACCATTTATATCTTCGTCCAAAGAAATTTTGCGAATATTGTAAGCAAAAAATGCCCACATACCTAGGATAATTAAGGTACTAAGCGTGTACCAATACTTATTTAAAAAGGATGCTTTACCTTTCATAACAGCATCTTTAGCCACTTCAGCTTCGTCTGACCAATGGTATAAATGATGGAAATGTCCCCAAAGACCTAAAGCTACGATAAGCATTAATCCAAGACCAACCAAAATAAACTGCATGTTCGCTTCCCAAATTCTTTTCATACCCACATACCATCCAGCCCAAGCTGTAGTAAAAGCAGTTATAACGAATAGTGAAACGAATGAAATACCTGTAAAGAAGGTAGCATTATGTAGGAAATTACTCCAAAAACGCGTGTGCAATGCATCATCAGAGAACCAAGTCAAAATAAGACATAGTAATCCAAGACCCATAAAAGCCAATAAAACGTTTTTTTGTTTGGATGTAAAAGTAAATTGATTCATCACATTTGCCATTTAAGTAAGCAGATTTAATATTAGAAGACTATTTAACTGAAACAGAAGCCAATTGATTTTTCATTTTCAATGGCACACCATATTCAGCGTTTAAAGTATTCATTTTCTCGTTGTAAATTAATGTTTTAGAAGCTGCCTGTAAAGACCTGATGTAGTGAATTACCTGCCAGCGTTCTTCGAAACTTAATTTGTCAGCATAACCACCCATAACGTTTTTACCATAAATAATACTGAAGTAATAACGACCATTGGAAGAGTTAATCAAATCGTCCAACAAAAAATTGGCAGGCGCTGCAGGATATTTACCCCCTGGATCGCCTGTGGCAGGATCAGCATCACGAACTAAATAACCTGCGCCATCCCCGGCTTCCCCATGACAGATACCACAATTAATTTCGTATAAATTCTTACCTACTTCCAATCCTTTTTTAGTAATAGGGAAAGGGTTAGATTTAATTTCTGCTATGGCACGAAGTCTTTCATCTTCATTATCAGCATAATAAAAACCAACATGACCATTTACAGTAGTTGCCTGAGCATTCAACTGATTCTTTCCACGAATCATATCAATTTTTGACTGGTCTATTTCACCATTCGACATAGCACCACTATATCCGCGAGGGACTGTTCCATTTACTGGTTTTCCAGGAACAGAAAGTGCTCTTCTTGATTTGGAACTCTCTTTATCCCAGGTATTATTAGATGAATAACCATACACATTGGCCTCATAAGCAATTGCATGAGCCATATCAGGCATATATTCATGACCAGTCTTATTCTTACCAGCGGGTGAACAACTCACCATGAAAACAGAAAGAGACAATATCAAAACAACAAATTTTCTTATTGGTATCATATACTTCTTTTTTAGAAGATAATAATCAGGTTTATCAGATCGATTTAACATTAACTTCTTCAGCACCTGTATCGGTTAAAAACTGTCTTAGCGCTGCCTGCTTTGATTCATCAGCATTATCGACATCAAAAGCAATACAAAACTTATCATCTGTAATTCTGTCATCCAGCGTTGGATTATCTACACCAGGACCCATACCACAAATAGTGTAGAACGTAACCACCATACCTACGGAGGCAAAAAGAACTGTTACTTCGAAGGTAATAGGTATGAATGCAAGCGCGGAAAAATAAGGCTTACCACCGAATATAATTGGCCAATCTCTGGTAAACACCCAGGTCATGAATAAAAAGGCACTTAAACAGCCAATCAAACCATATATAAAACCTGCAATATGGATACGGCTTTCAGTCAAGCCTAAAATATTATCAAGACCGTGAACTGGAAAAGGTGAATAAACATCCATTATCTCTAAATGATCTTCCTTAGCTTTTTTTACTGCGTGAAGCAGTATTTCCTCATCGTTATATAAACCGTAGAGTACTTGGGTTGATTCTTGTTTCATTTAAAATTTCTTTTTAGCGCAGACAATGCTTAATGATGTGTAGATTCTTTGTGAGCGTTATCATGTTTAATGTTTGGACCTACATACTGATCCCCTCCTGTTTTAAGAATTCCCTTGATTTCAGCTACAGCAACTACGGGAGCCACTCTCATGAAAACAAGATACAACGTAGAGAACAGACCCAATGTACCAATGAACAAACAAACCTCAACCCAAGATGGAGAATAGTAACTCCAGCTGGAAGGCAGGTAATCTCTGGCCAACGTGGATGCGATGATAACAAAACGCTCGAACCACATACCGATGTTGATGAATATAGACATAAAGAAAGTAACCAGAATACTTCTTCTCATTTTCTTACTCCAGAAGATTTGAGGAGAGATAACATTACAACCCATCATACCAATGTAAGACCAGAAGTAAGGACCCATTACCCTGTTATAAAAGGCAAATTGCTCATAAATATATCCAGAATACCAAGCAATGAACAACTCTGTCAGGTAAGCAACACCAACGATGCTACCCGTTGCCAAAATCACCTTATTCATACTATCAATATGTTCTAAAGTAATATAGTCTTCCAGTTTTAGTACCTTCCTGGTCATTATCATCAGGGTTTGAACCATAGCAAATCCTGAAAAGATTGCACCTGCAACGAAATAAGGGGGAAATATAGTGGTATGCCAACCAGGAATAACCGAAGTTGCGAAGTCGAAGGATACGATGGTATGAACTGATAGTACCAACGGAGTTGCTAATCCGGCTAATACCAAAGATAAACTCTCCCACCTTTGCCAGTGTTTTGCCGAACCAGTCCAGCCAAACGAAATAAAGCTATAAATCTTTCTTCTTAGTCCTTTCGCTCTATCTCTAACGGTTGCAAAGTCCGGAACAAGTCCAGTGTACCAGAAAAGTAATGAAACGGTGAAATAAGTTGATATAGCGAATACGTCCCAAAGAAGTGGTGAATTAAAGTTCACCCATAATGGACCTCTTGTATTTGGATAAGGGAAGATGAAAAAACCAAGCCATAATCTACCCATGTGAATCAGCGGGAATTGACCTGCGCACATTACGGCAAAAATGGTCATTGCCTCAGCGGCTCTGTTTACACCCGTACGCCACTTTTGTCTAAAAAGTAGTAAGATGGCAGAAATCAGCGTACCGGCGTGACCGATACCAACCCACCAAACGAAGTTGGTAATATCCCAACCCCAATTTATTGTTCTATTCAAGTTCCAGGAACCAATACCTACCCAAATTGTCCAGGTAACGCTAAATAAATATAGCGACAATCCTGTTACGGCAACAATAAAAGCAATGACCCAAGCAGTGGTTGGGGTCCTTTCCGTAGGCCCACATATATCTTCGGTGATGGTATGGTAGGTCTTGCTCCCAGTAATTAAAGGTTCCCTAATCGCAGAAATAGGTGCACTCATGAGTTATATTTTAAAGTAATCAACATATGATGGCTAACCATTTATATTAAGCGTCTAAATTTTCGCTGCGGTTAATAACCTTAGCAGTATAATTTACAGAAGAACGAACGCCAATTTCTTCCAACACAATATAGTTTAGTGGATTATCTAATTTCTTAGATAAATCACCTGACTTATTATTTCTGTCACCAAAAACAATAGCTCCTGTAGGACAAGCTGTTTGACAAGCCGTTCTTACATCGTTATCTTGTAAGGCACGACCTTCTTTTTTAGCTGTCAATTTACCCTCTTGTAATCTTTGAACACAGAAGCTACATTTTTCAATAACACCTCTTGAACGCACGGTTACATCAGGATTTAACACCATCCTTGTTAAGTTGTCAGCGCCAAACGGCAGTGATTCATTACTTATGGTAGGCTCATTAATGGCAAACATATCCGCCTTGGTATAATCCAGCCAATTAAAGCGTCTTACTTTATAAGGACAATTGTTAGCACAATAACGAGTACCAATACAACGATTATAAGTCATCTGATTTAAACCCTCAGAACTATGAGGCGTAGCAGCAACAGGACAAACATTTTCGCAAGGCGCATTATCACAGTGTTGACACATCATTGGTTGATACACCGTATTTGGGTTTTCATACTCACCAAAGAAGTATCTGTCAATACGCAACCAACTCATCTCATGGTGACGCCCAACCTCCCTTTTACCTACAACGGGAACATTGTTTTCAGCCATACAAGCTACTGAACAAGCTCCACATCCGATGCATGCATTTAAATCGATATGCATAGCCCACCAATGCCCTTGAGAATAAACATTATCAACAAATTCATTGATTGGATAAAGCGTTTTGCTATTTAATTCCGCAGCCTCTGCTCTCTTCTCTTCTACATGATGAACCAACTCACTTAATTCATCTAAATTACCTTTATAAATAATAGATCTATCTACGATACCACCCTGATATCCAGAGCCAATGGTCATAGAAGTCTTTTCATCTACATTTAAGGTTTCACCTGATTTAGGATCCTTTCCGGTAACCCCCATCGCGTGATGATATTGTACGCACGCAAATAAATCTTCTTTATCTACAGGATCACTTACCTTAGCTTTTGTTGCATAATACTGAGTATTTCCTTGCGCATCAACAGATAACCAAGGATAAACATTTGTGCCAACATTATTACCCAGGGCTTTTCCCATGTAACCTGTTACGGTACGACCATAGCCTATAGCAAGTCCAACAGTATCTTCTAATTGTCCAAATTGTCTTACGGCAGTAACAGCTTGTTTAGTTCCATTTACCTCTAAATCGACAATATCAGCTTCACCGTAAATTTCACGGGGATTAATATTATTTAAGGAAGAAATTTTATTTCCACCCTCCCACTTAACGGGAACGGCAAGATAATTTCCCCAGGAAGTCCTGGAAACGGGATCTGCTAATTCAGAAAGCCAAGGGTTGTTTGCATATTGCCCACCACCCATATTTACTGTTTCAAAAAACGAAATTTCTAAAGCGTTTTGAACTGGTTTTCTTACTTGGGAAGCCGCCTTTTGAACATCTCCGTTAAATGAAGGTACTGAAGTCAAAGCCAAAGGTGCTTCATAAATACCGTCATGAAGACAATTGTCCCAAAAAGCACGGAAAATAGCAAACCTGCTTTGTGTTGGAAAAACAGATGTTTCCCAATGCTTCATCAGATAATCTAATGCAGGTTGTTCTGACGCTGCATCTATTGCAGCACTTTTTGCCCAGGTAAGCAAAGATACCTCTGTTTGACGTGTGTCAAACAATGGAGATATCGTTGGTTGTATCAGACTGTAATGCCCCTTTTTAGGTTGCGCGTCTCCCCAACTCTCTAAGAAATGATGCGTTGGCGTGACATAATCACATATAGCCGCTGTTTCATTAGGAACAGTAGAGAATGATACTTTTAATTTAACTTTCTTAGACAGAGTGGCAAATTCCTCTGCGCGAGGTATATCCCAGGCAGGATTAGCACCGTCCATGAAGAAGAGAGCATCTACTTTACCTGATTTCATTTCTGAAATCAAATCATTCACTGATTTATCAATACCTTGTCTTTGCAATGAAGCATTGGCAAAATCAATGGTTGAACCATAATTTCTCAATAAATAATTGATTGCATTAACTAAGGTTTGTTCACCTACATTGTTTGAACCAGACACAACCAACGATTTACCCTTTGCATTGAAAAGAGTCGTTGCCAGTGTTTTGAATTTCTTTGCCTTTTCAGCGGCTAATGATGGACCATTCTGAGAAGGTAATCCTGCCAAAGCAGCTAAGGCATTATAAAGAGAAAGAATAGCTGCACCCTGTTCAGAAGGTTTAACCATAATTCTATTATCGGCATTAGAACCAGTCAAGCTCATGTGGCTTTCCACCTGAATATGTTTAGACATTTTAGGATTTTTCAAATCCTCAATTCGTCTATTTTTTACATATTGGGTAGCAAACTCGATAGGAGAAACCCAGGTACCTAGGAAATCAGCTTCAAAAGATACAATAACCTCTGCATTTTGAAACTGATAATTAGGCACGACCGCTTCGCCGAAACAAGCTTCGTTAGCCTGAATCAACGCAGATGCCGAAATAGCATCATAAGTTACTACACGAGTATTTGGAAAAGCGATGGTAAAATCAGCTATCGCTTTTTTTGTTGTTGGACTTTGAATGGTTGGAGAAACAATCCTTATTTGACTTGTTGCATTCAGGGCGGCCATAATTTCCGCATCAATCACCTCCCAGCCTGGACCTTTTTTATTCCTGGATGCGGGCTTTTCAATCTGACCATTCTTCACTCTGAAAGCACTGGCAATTCTACTTGTGTCATAGAGACTTAGCACACTGGCTTGTGCTCTGGCACTTGTTCCTCCTTTAGATACAGATGAAAGAGAGTTGCCCTCAATTTTAATAGGACGACCTTCTCTTGTTTTAACTAAAATGGAGCAATAATCCCCACCTTGAGCAAAAGATGAGGCATAATAGGTAGCTATACCTGGTACGATGGCATCCGGTTTAATAACATACGGAATGGCCTTTCTTACAGGAATTTCACAACTTGCAGCTACTGTTGCCGCACCAAGACCAAAACCAAGATATTTCAAGAAATCACGACGATTACTATTCAAATCAACCTGACTTGGGTCTTCTAACTGTTGAACCACGGTAAGACTATGAAATTCTTGATTTGATTCGCTTAGGTATGCAGGATCGTTCGCTATTTGAGCATCACCAATCCAGACTTCATTCGATTTATTCTTCATTTTATGCGGAAAATAAGCATTTGGAGAAATAATTTTTTAGGACAATTTGATTTTAGTAGTGGCATTTCTGGCACTCCAGGCCACCTATCTCCTCTACTGTCACCTTATCTCTTTCACCTTTGGCCATTTGCTTGTGCATGCGCTCATAAGATTGGTAGTAAGGATTATCAGCAAATTTCACTTCCGTTTTTCTATGGCAATTGATACACCAACCCATAGATAAAGGAGAAAACTGGTGAACCTCATCCATTGTCTGTACGGGTCCATGGCAATTTTGACAAGCTACTTTACCAACGGTAACGTGTTGAGCATGATTGAAATAAGCATGGTCAGGTAAATTATGGATTCTCACCCATTCGATAGGTCCCTGAACTTTATAATCGCCTGACTTATTATCAGTTAGTGATGTAACGATAGCATCCCACTGATTTTCTATTAATGACTCACCTTCCTCGTCTATGGTACCTTTTTCTTGCACATAGGTATCAGCGAACCATTTTTTGAAAAT
>Ga0209550_10003081_pt1 | contig 15905 bp, 11 predicted proteins | sample LauGreSuBDMM15SN_2_FD_187567 | JGI IMG/M metagenome (GOLD analysis project Ga0209550, IMG submission 187567) | Freshwater lake microbial communities from Lake Michigan, USA - Su13.BD.MM15.SN (SPAdes) (version 5) | ecosystem: Environmental > Aquatic > Freshwater > Lake | place: Lake Michigan...
ACTTGAATTTTTATTGAGGTTGAACTCAATAAAAATAAATAAGTTAGACTTCCTATCCACATTGACTCAAAATATTGAGCGAAATAAAAGCGAACTATCATGGATGAATATTGAAAGAGTTTTTTTACGAAATAAATTAAAAGTATTTAGTACAACAAAGTCATTTTCAGATGCAGTAGAATTTTCTAGTGAAGTAGTACCTTGGATAACCAAAAGCGATAAGTATGGTTGGATTGCTATAATGGGGAGTAGGGGTCCATGGGTAAAATTATTTATTATTGGAAAAGATAATAAAAGCAAACTAATATTATTTAAGGATTTATTAAATAATATTAGTAAAGATGCATCATGGATTTTTGCGGAACCTACAGAATCATTTTCAGGTGGTGAGCCTGACAAAAAATATCCTCATTATTATAGTAGGATATTCCATTTAATAAAAGTTGAAATATCAGATATCAGAATTATAACTATTTATTCTGTTGCAATTGTAATACTCTCTTTAGTCGTACCTGTTGGAACACAGTCATTTATCAATATTCTTTCTTTTGGAACGCTTTACCAACCTATTTTAGTCCTAACAGCTTTTGTTACTATATTATTAGGAATTGCAGGAATTTTAAGGATATTTCAATCAGAAGTTGCTGAGATTCTCCAGCAAAAATTATTTATCAGGTTAGTTTCTGAAGTAAGTGAAAAACTAGTAGCAATAAGAAGTGACTATTTACAGAAAAAAAAGATAGAAGAAATTGTAAATTATTTTTTAGACATATCAATAATTCAAAAAAGTTCAACTGTCTTACTTGTTGACGGTTTGAGTGTTCTTCTTCAATTTTTAGTTGGACTTCTCGTTTTGGTTCTATACCATCCATTTTTTATATTATTAGATATCATATTGTTTATATTTATATTTTATATAATATTTAATTTTATGGGTAAGCAGGGAGTAGAAACAAGTATATATGAATCAAAAGCAAAACATAAAATTGTTAACTGGTTTGAAGAAATTGCATCTAATCTAAGATTATTCCGATCAGGCAATATGAATATGTATGCCTTAAAAAGAACAGAGATATTATCAAAGATATACTTAGAAAATAGAAGGAGTCATTATAGGATATTAATAAGGCAAATTGCTGGATTAGCAATCATGCAAGCAGCAGGGATGGGCTTTGTCTTAGGTATAGGTGGATATTTAGTAATACAGGGAGAGTTGTCATTGGGACAGTTGATAGCTGCGGAATTGATAGTATCTAAGATTCTAGATAGTTTTGGAAAGTTTGGGAAGTACCTAGAATCATACTATGATTTATTAGCTTCGGTAGATAAAATTGGATTTTTACTTGATACACCACTTGAGGATTCTGGAGAAGTTATTTATCAAAAAACACTCATTGGGGTAGATTTAAAACTTTCACATCTAAAACTTTCAGATAAGAACGGATGTGAACTTTCAATAGATAATTTTGAGATAAAAGGAGGAAATAAGCTCGGTGTGTATAGTTTGGACCCTAAAAAAATCGATCTTTTTCTCTCTTCTATCTATGGCTTAGCTCCTAGGGTGGAGGGGGCTATTCTTATAAATAACAGGTATTCATTACAAGAATTAGATTTATCTTCCTGGAGAGACGCGATTGCTTACCTCTCAAATGATCAACTATTCAGTGGAAATATATATGAAAATATCAAAGCCGGTCGAATGGGAATAGATTCTAAATTGATAAGAGATGTGCTGGAAAGAGTAGGGGTATTGAATGGGATCTTAGAAAATCATGAAAAGGGTTTAAACACAGAAATTAGCTCAACTGGTTATCCAATCTATCAAACAGAAGTATTTCAAATAAATTTAGCTAGATGTATTGCTGAAATTCCTGATTTGCTGTTAGTAGATAGAATTTTTGACCACATATCTCATGAAGAAAGAGATCTATTATTCAATATAATCAATACTGAACTAGAATCTAGTACAGTAATAATAATTTCAAAGTCAAAAGAAAATCTAAAAAAGTGTGATACAATATTGGAGCTATAAATGGAGATACAAGAATTATATCCAAGTAATACATCCTTGCTGAGCCTTGTTAAGACTAGTTCAAGGAGTAAATTTTATGCAAGAGTTACTCTAGCGATTTTTCTATTAATGATCCCATTTTTTTTGTGTGCTCCTTGGCAACAAACTGTTTTGGGAACAGGTAGAGTGGTGGCATCTGCACCATTGGAGAGGCAGCAGTTTATTGAAGCACCTATTGAAGGAAGAATTACAAAATGGTATGTCATGGAGGGGAGTGCTGTTAAGCAAGGTGATTTGATAGTTGATATTACGGACAATGATCCCCAATTCCTAAATAGGCTATCAGAGGAAAAGTATGCGGTTGAATCAAGAATCCAAGCTTTAGAGGCAAGAGCAGATTCTCTTAAAATGAGGATTAACTCCTTATCTGCATCTAGAGACACTGGATTTAGTGCTGCCAGATCCAGAGCTCTTATGGCCAAAGATAGAGTAGAAGCAGCCGAACACTCTCTGGATGCTTCTCAGGCTATTTTCAAAACTGCACAGTTAAATCATAATAGGCAGAAAAATTTATATGCACAGGGGCTTGCATCACAACGATCTTTAGAAATGGCAGACATGGAGGAAGCAAGGGCGCTTACGGAATGGAATAGGGGTAAAGCAGCAGTGAGTGGTGCAAAGTCGGAGCTAATGGCTATTTCCTCTGACCAATCTAAAGTTTCTACAGATGGGAGTGCAATGGTGGAAGATGCAAGAGCTCAATACTCATCAGTAATGGCAGATCTAGCAAATGTTAAAGCAGAACTACCTAGAATATCTGCAAGATTATCAAGGCAACATTCACAAGAAGTTAGAGCTCCAAGAGATGGAATTATTATGAGGTTAATAGTATCACAAGGAGCTGAGATGGTTAAGCCTGGTGAACAACTTGCAATTCTAATTCCAGATACAGATGAGAGGGCTACAGAAATATGGATTGATGGGAATGATATTCCTTTAATTACAGAAGGGAGAGAAGTTAGAATTCAATTTCAGGGATGGCCTGTTATTTACTTTAGTGGTTGGCCTGATCTTTCTTATGGTACATATGGAGGGCATATTGTGTTGGTAGATACTACTGATAATGGAACTGATAAATTTAGAATACTGGTTAAGCCTGATTTAAAAAAAGATTGGCCTTCATCAAAATATTTGAGACAGGGTGTCAGAGCACATGCTTGGATTTTTTTAAATAAAGTGTCTATAGGGTATGAATTTTGGAGAAGGTTTAATGATTTCCCCCCTTTTGTTCCCATGGAGCCCTCCTCTAAGAAAAAGGAGGGAAAATGAATAAAATAAAAAAAATATTAAAATTACTTATATTAATTTTATTTGATTTAGAGGGCATTGAAGCAAAAGAAATAAAGGAAGAGGCAGCGCCTGAAAGAGACTCATCAGTTAAAGTTCAAATTACCAAGTCGTTAAAAGAAGAAGAAAGAACTCTAAAAAAGAAAAGAGTTCTAAGAATTGATGATTTACTTAATAACATAGAAAAGAATTATCCTCTCTTAATAGCATCTATGCAGGATATGATGATTGCTAGAAGTGAACTCTTGACTGCTCAAGGTGCTTTTGACACGTCTTTTCGGACTTCATCAACATCTGCAACAGGGTACTACCAAAACCAAAGGTTTGATACAATTATCGAACAACCTACTCCAATAAATGGAACTTCATTTTTTGCTGGATATCGATTGGGTCGAGGAGACTTCGCTCCGTACTACGGTGAAAGGGCTACAAATAAATATGGAGAAGTTAGAGCAGGAGCAAGGATTCCTATTTTTCGTGATAGGTCAATAGATAAAAATAGAGCAGGTATACAACAAGCAGAAGTTGGAGTACGTATGGCTGATCTCACATTAGCACAACAAAAGATAGAAATCACTAGAAATGCTATGTTACGATATTGGGATTGGATCGCGAGTGTAATGAAGTATAAGATATCAGAGAATATATATACCATTGCAAAAGATAGACAATCTCAAATAGAGAAGAGAGTAAAAGTAGGAGATCTTCCAAGAATTGAAGAAACTGAAAATATGAGAATTGTATTACAAAGAAAAGCCCAACTAATTGCTGCAGAACAAAATATGATATTCTCTGCAAATGAACTATCATTGTACTTATTAAAAGATGACAATACAGCATACATACCAAATATAGATGAAGTACCTTTGGATCCTTTTTCTCAAATGAAAGATTATGATGTTATTGATTTATCTAAAAAAATTGAAAATGCAGTTACAAAAAGACCGGAGATCCAAAGAATACAGGCTCAAAAGGAAATAAATAGAATAGATAAGGAACTTGCAAAAAATCTTTCCAAGCCAGGGATAGATTTTGTATTTGCGGCATCTCAAGATTTTGGACCAGGGAGTAGAACATTAGCACGTCCTGAATTAGAAGCTACTTTGGTACTAAATATTCCCATGCAGAACCGAACCCAAGAGGGAAAAATGGACGGTGCAACTGCAAAAAATGCAAAACTAGATTCCCAAGAAATATTTTTAAAAGAAAGAATTTCCATTGATATAAAGAATATTTCATCTCTATTGGATATGACTAGAGAACGAGTTACACTAGCTGTGAAAGAAGTTGAACTCTCTAGAGAGTTAGAAAAGTCAGAGCTCAAGAGATTTCAAATGGGGGAAGGTACATTGATATTAGTAAACATTCGAGAACAAACAACAGCAGAGGCTAGAAATAGAGAAATAGACTCTCTAGCAGATCATAATAAAGCATTGGTTAACTTTAGAGCTGCTACAATGGAAATTGGTAATTGAAATTTTATATTTACATTTAATTAGATTTGATTTATAAGAATATAGATGAAAGTTAGGATAGAGAGGAAAGCTCTCTTCACCATTGTCGTTTGCGTGACAGTAAAAAACTAAACGAAGGAAAAAAATAATGTACCAACCTTTTACAGAAGAACAACTCATGATTCGGGATCAGGTTCGAGAATTTACACGCAAGGAAATTACTCCAGTTGCCGGTAAGTATGATGAGCTAAATCAACACCCCACAGAGCTGATCAACAGAATGAGAAAAGAGTTAGGAATTAATGGATTAACCTTACCTGAAGATATTGGGGGCATGGGTTATGGGTCGGTAGAACAGTGTTTGGTAACAGAAGAAATGAGTCGTGGATGTCTTGCAATCGCCCTCTGTTTTGGTTACACTGGATTGGGCATGCTACCCATCATGAAGGGAGCGAGCAAGGAGCAGCAAAAAAAATGGTTAGAGCCTGTCATTACCGGAGATATGGGAATTTCTTTTTGCCTCTCTGAGCCAGGAGCAGGATCAGATGTTCCAGGTATGTCAACTAGGGCTGAAAAAAAAGGTGATAAATACATAATCAATGGTACAAAGCAATGGATAACAGGAGCTGGAGATGCAGGTGCATTTACAGTTTTTGCATACACTGAAAAGAGTAGGGGCACTAGAGGCGTAAGTTGTTTGTTTGTTCCTAGGAATTCTCCTGGTCTTACCATTGGGAAAAAAGAAGATAAGCTAGGTATTCGTGCGAGCGGTACTCACCAAGTAATTTTTGAGGATTGTGAAATCCCTGTAGAAAATCTAATAGGAAAGGAAAACATGGGATTTGTATATGCATTGCACACTCTCAATGCTTCTCGTCCCTATGTGGCGGCAATGGGAGTTGGTATAGCCCAGGCGTCATTGGACTATTCTTCAAAATATGCAAGGGAGCGAGAACAATTTGGATCAAAAATAGGAACATTCCAAGCGGTTCAGCACCTATTGGCTGATATGTCGATCATGGTAGAAACAGGTAGAGAAATCACTATGAGGTCGGCAAGAATGTCTGATGCAGGAGATCCTAATTTAGCTAAGTACTCAGCAATTGCAAAAGCGTACACATCAGAATGTGCAGTTAAGTGTGCTACAGATGCAGTCCAAATTTTTGGGGGGTATGGTTATACTAAAGAATATCCAGTAGAAAAGCTAATGAGAGATTCAAAAATATTAACTATTTTTGAGGGAACCACCCAAATCCAAAAGAATGAAATTGCAGCTTACGTGATCAAAGAAACTGCCCAAAAGAAATAAATTTCTAACTTTAATCCTAAGGTTGTATTGAACAATCTTAGGATATTTTAGATATCATCCTTTATTAAAATCCATTTTCCATTTTTATGTTTCAAAATACCTTTTTTAGTTGGCTCTTCTATATATCCATTTTCATAAAAAAATAAACTTATTTGAGAGTCATCTAGCCATATAGGATCGGAACCTGTCCACTTAGAGGATTTCAGCGTGAACTCTTCTTTTAACCCTTTAATTGAAATTTTATATATTTGTAAGCCATTTTCACAATAATTAGAATCAGGACAAAAAAAAGCTGCTGCAAGTTTTTTACCATCTGGAGAAATTTCAGGATAATCTAGGAGTTTGATGATCTGTCCTGTTGGAGAATGCACCCCTAGCAAATGCCCCCCTTCATACTTAGAATATTGAATGATATGGATCTGAGGCTCTGACTGGAAATCTATATAGTTGTAGTACTCAGAGTTATCTCCTTGGGTTGGTTTGTCTTTGAATTCTATCTTTTTATCCTTTTGAATTATGACACTTAATACTTCACCATCTCGAGAAGCAGGAGCACCATCGAGGAGAACTTTTGTTTCTACAGCTTTAAAACATTCTAAGGAATTTTGAATTCCTTCGCATATATCCTCTAAGTAATCAGGTACAAACCCATTTGTGGAGCCTGGTGGTTCTAAAGAAAGATCTTCCATATTGATCCATCCTTTTTTTGATTTGTACTCTACAAATTCCCAACCTTCACTGGTTTTTGTTGTTGGACTAACTTTTAATTTAGATCTAAAGTGCAATCTAGACAGTACGCGAGAATCTTCGTATGGATCTTCAAACATTTCAGCACCATCTAGAATATCTACCCAACGAATATCTGACTCTACATTTTCTGCCTTTAAGGGTTCGTCAGTAGTTGCAGTTTCCTCTCTAAAAAAAGAACAGGAGGTATAGAGAAAAATAAGGAAAAAGAATGTTGTAAGATTGCTAAGTTTCATAGAAAATAGTATACTATGATTATCTCCAAATTAGGATAAAAACAAAAGTCATTCCCTTCTTTTCCCTAATTAACAGTGAAATAAGGATGACTTCCCTAAATAAAGGTAGAAGTTTAGATGGGACATGGTTGTTTAGTTGGATTGATTAGTTGAGATCTTTGTTAACTGGGATATAAAAAGGAATCAAAGTTACTCTCCTAGAATAATTGGAGATTTTTAGAGACTTTAAACTGCTGAAAGAAAACCTTCATTTGAGTTTCAAGAGGCTCAAGTACTAATAGTGAAGGAAATGTTGGATGGGAATGCCGATCATAGAAATAGATCTTTGCCATTGGATTTTCTTTAGCAAACCAGTCGTGTAAAATTGGTCAGGGGAATAGAGTGAGATACAGAAAAACTATTGAGTTTCAAAGATGAAAAATTATTTTTTAGGTGCTTTATTTTTTACAACCACATTTTTTCTGTTCTATTTTTCAGTGATAGACAGACAAAATGAGAAAGTTATTTATCCTTATAAAATGAAACTTTATTTCCCAACCGCAGAAGGATTGAAAGAGGGAACTGATGTTTCAGTAAAAGGGATTCCATTTGGCCTAGTTAAAGAAATTCAGGAAGTGTATTTTAAACATATAATCAATCCACGCTTTACAACACAATCAGAGAAAGCAATAGAGTTGACGATTATACTAAAAGAACCAGTAACTCTTTGGGATAATTATGAGATAAAATTTAAATCAAAAGCATTATTCTCAGGAAGAATGATAGATATTGATCCAGGTAATTATAAAATGGAAGAGAGTTCATTTTTCAGGCCAACGTACCAAGGAGAGGGAGATGATACCACTCCTATGCCTTCTGCCAAATACTATGATGAGTTTTTTACGGGTGCTAATAATGTATTGGTTGAAAATAAAGCTGATATACGTAGTACGATAAGTAATTTAAAATCAATAACAGAAAAAATGAAATCAGGCGAGGGTACGTTTGCTAAACTAAAAAATACTGATGAAGTTTATGTGAGTTTGGATGAGACCATATTGGATATTGGGATAATTGCAAAAGAAGCTAGGCGATATTTTGAGATGAATAGAGAAAATGATACTATACCTCTAACAATTACTTTGTACTCTATTTTAAATATACTTAATCTTAATTTAAGTAGTCAGGGGAAAAATTGAGACTTTCGACTTTTAATCAGTTTAGGGTTCGTGATGTAAATTCTAAAGAGTTTAATACAAAGGGAGAGTATGTCTTGTATTGGATGCAAGCTTTTAGAAGACTGCATTACAACCATGCTTTAGATTATGCGATAAGTTTAGCAGAGGAAGTTGGAAAGCCACTTGTTATATATGAGGCTATACGTATGAATTATCCTTGGGCTTCCCCTCGTTTGCATCAGTTTATTTTAGAGGGGATATGTGATAATTCAAGAGAAGCAGAGAAGTTGGGTATTACATATTGGGCTTTTGTAGAAACTCCTAAGAATAAAGATAAGGAACTTCTATTTAAGTTAAGTGAAATAGCTTTTTCTATAGTAACTGATGATTTTCCATGTTTTATAATTCCCAATCATATCAAAATTGTTTCAGAGCGTAGCAATTATAAAGTTATTGCAATTGATAGTAACTGTATTTCACCAATATCTAAATATGGAGAAACTGCATCTGCAGCAAGATCAATAAGAACAAGAATACATGGTCTTTTTTCAGAAAGTTATAATAATAGATCTAATTCAATCCCAAAAAGTAAAAAACTAATTCCATTTAAAGGAAAATCTCCATTCCCCCTGTTTTCATGTAAAAGTGAAGATATCGAAAAAACTATCGAATCTATACCTTTTAAAAATTCGATTTTGCCTTACAAAAGTGTAAAAGGAGGGAGAAAAGAAGGTCAGAGGATATTAAAAGATTTTATCAAGAAAAAGCTCTCTAGGTATTCAGAGGATAGATCTAATCCAGCCTCTCCTGATATTTGTGCTACTAGTTCGTTATCCCCGTATTTGCATTTTGGATATATCTCAATTGATGAAATAATTGAAGAAGTATTAAATTCAGATCCTACTCAAAGTTGGTCTATCGAAGAGCTCAATTTTTCTCAAAAAGGAAAAAGAGAAGGTTTTTTTCATAAAAAAGAGTATATAAATTCATTTTTAGATGAACTACTGACATGGCGTGATATAGGATACCTAATGTTTTTTAATAAGCCAGAGTTTAATAAAAATTTAACCATACTACCAGAATGGATCCAAAAAAATTTAAAAAAACATGGAGGGGATAAAAGGCAATATATCTATACTAAAGAACAATTTGAAAAAAGTAGTACACATGATAAATTATGGAACTCAGCTCAGAAAGAATTAGTGATCACTGGTCGTATGCATAACTATATGAGAATGCTATGGGGTAAAAAAGTAATAGAATGGAGTGAGTCTTATGAGGAAGCTTTCTCTATACTAGAGGAATTTAATAATAAATATGCTTATGATGGTCGAAATCCCAATTCATACAGTGGGATTTTATGGTGTTTTGGATTATTTGATAGACCTTGGTTTCCTGAGCGTCCTATATTTGGGAACTTAAGATATATGTCTTCAGATTCAACTATGCGTAAATTTAAAATGAATGAATATTTGCATTATGTATCATCCCTAGAGGGAAACAAGGAGACATTGTTTGACTGATAGAATAAAAAAAATTATCGAACTACATTTAAATTATGAAATAGACTTAATTTCATCTGAAAAAATAAAGAGTACTACAAAAAATGAAATTATATTTTTTCTAGAATGGGCTCATAATAAAAAATTTAGTCTACTTTTTCCAAAAGAGAAAACTGAGGCTAGGCTCAAAGATATAATTCAAAACTTTTCTTTTAAGGCAGAAATACTAGAACTCTTACGAAAAAGTATCTCCGCAAATTATAGAAATTTAGAAAAAGAAAATATTAAATTAAATGACCTCTTAGATAAGGAAGAGTTCTTAAAATCAGCTCGTGATACAATAGGCATGAAAAATGCGAGAGAAAAAATCATAAAGTTTGTGGTTAATTCATCAGCATATTCCAGGATGATGTCTTCAATCATTTATGCTTCTATTAAAGATTTCCTCGCTCAAAACCCCCTCACAAAAAATAATCCAATGGCAACTTCTTTTATGAAGATGGGTCAGGATTTATTAAACAATCTTCCTGGTATGCAGGGGAATTTTGATGCAACCATTATGGATTTCCTAAGGAATAGCCTTGGAGGTAGGATTCAAGAAAGTGAAAAACTAATCAAAGAAGAGCTAGATGCAGGCAAAAATACTGATGAATTATTTATGGAAATTTGGGAATTTTTAGGTACGATTCATATTTCCGACATAAAAAATCTTTTTCCTGAAATCGAAATGCAAAAATTATTAGAAAGACTACCAGGATTCTGGGAACATTTGAAGGTTTCAGGAGTTGCAGAAAAAATATCTAAACATCAGCTAGATGAATTTTATATTTACCTTGGCGAGAAAACTATTGGGGAAATTCTAAAAGAAATTGGTCTTACTCAGGAAGATATTGCTTCTGGATTGAGTGAAAATTTATATTTGTATCTAGAAAATTCTGAGTTTAGGCAATACTATAAATCACGTATTGAAGAACGACTTAAAATTTTTTATAATACTGATGAAGTAGTTAAGCTTTTAGGATAGTAAAGTTAAATTGATTATGATAAAAGAAAAAAAGAATTATTTAAGGAATATGATCACAAAGAGTTTATATTTTTTAATATCAATTTTTCTTTTATTAGAATGTGGTTCACAGGATATAATTGTAAAAGAACCTGAAACAACTACAGATTCTCAAATAGGAATAAATTTATCACTTCGCACGTTAAAGCTCATAGATAGTAAGAAAAAAGAATTTCAGTGGAGGGCAGAGCTAATGGAGAGTGAGTATAAAGAGATAAATGATTTAGAAAACTCAAGTGAAGTGATTGAAAAAATTTTAAAATCACAAGAACCAAATGTATCTCCTAGTTATAAAAATTATCTTTTAGTTCAAAAATTGGTAGGCATTGAATTTTCAAATAGAAAGTTTGGTGAAGCTAGTAAGATTTGGGATAAATATGGGAAGTATTTTCCATCTAAAGAAAAAGAGATAAAAGAAGTGCAAAAAATATTATCTGAATCAGAGGGATCAATTTTTGTAACAGACCTAGGTAGAGAAGTCAACGTAGGTAATGCATCACTTCCAGTCATAGAATCAAATGGTTCTAAATTGTACTTTACTGGAGTAGGGTTTCCTGAAACCAAAGGTGGGCAGGATATTTATGAAGTATCTCTTGATGATTCAAATTGGACTTCGAGAAAGGCACTTAATTTGATAAACTCATCAGGCAATGAATCTGCTTCTTCTATTTCTATTGATGGTACAGAATTACTTATCACAGGGAATTATTCTTCATCTTATGGTAATAGTGATATATTTGCTTCATTTCTTACGGATAAGGGATGGACTAATGTAAGACATTATCGCCAACCAATCAATACAGAACATTTTGAAGCAGATGGTTTTAAGACTTCCGATGGCAGAGCAATAATGTATGTGAGTGATCGACCTGAAGGAATATTTGATTATCATAAAAAAGGAGAGTACTACGCAGGATCTTATGAAGGGAATACTGATATATTTATATCTTTTAGACAAGATTCAGGCTCATATGGGAATCCTATTAACTTGGGTCCTGTAATTAATTCCCCAGGATCAGAAAGAGCACCTTTTCTACATGCAGATGGTAAGACATTATATTTTAGCACAGATGGTAATGGAGGATTTGGAGAACTAGAATTGTATAAGTCAATTAGGTTAGATGACACTTGGACGAACTGGTCAGTTCCGATCCATTTAGGAAAATTTGTAAATTCACCTTTATCTGATTTAGGGTTTCAGATCACTGCATTAGCAGATAAGGGCTTTTTAACATTTGAAACTGCGAATAATTCTAGTAAATTAGTGATGATAAGTCCACTTCCAAAAAGGGCTATACCTGAGGAAAATATCAATATACTAAAAGGGGTTGTATTTGATGAGTATGACACTCCGATCCAAACTGAAATAGAATGGATCGATTTAATAGATCCAGAAATAATTGGAAAGATTTCGAGTAAACCAATTACAGGTGAATATTATTTTTCAATCCCTATAGGTAAAGAATATATAGTTTATCCAAAAAAGAAAAATTATATTATAACATCTATAGTACCTTCTTTTAAAAAAGATAAAAATTCTATTGAAAAAACTATTGATTTCAAATTGGTATCTATTCCTTTTGCCGTATCTTCTGGAAGTGAGTACATACTCAATTCTATTTTATTTGTTAATGAAACTGATGAAATTTCTCAAAAATCGTACTACGAATTAGATAGACTTGCCCAGCTTTTAATAGATAACCCAGATATAAAAATAGATATAATTTGTCATTATTCTTCAGTAAAACAGGAAAGTTTTAATCTAGATCTTAGTAATAAAAGAATTGTTAAGATAGTAAATTATTTAATATCAAAAAATATTAGCTCTTCTAGGGTTAAGGGCAAGGGTATTGGTTCTTCTAAACCAATCGTACCTAATATTAGTGAAGAAAATAGAATAAAAAATAGACGAATAGGCTATATAATTAGTTCTATTGAATAAATCAGTCAGTGTAAAAATCAAAAAGAAATATAAGTAATATATATACTTAGTGCAATAGTAATAAATATATATTTAATTAAATATAAAATTCCAACTTTTTTCCAATCTATAGATTCTCGATTAGAAAGGATATAAACAATTTTATCTGCTTCTGCGCCTAACAGATTTCGATCATATCCTAATCCAAAAAGATTTATCCATAAGCATCCAAGAATTTCTTTTCTATGTGCATTTATTGTCTTGTAACTATATAAGACTAATTTTTCATCACCTGAAAATAAATTAGAGCAAACACAAGGGATCTCGAAGTATTTATGTAGTACGATTATTGAAAAACGAGTATAAATTGAAAATAAATCCAAAGCAACAAATCGAAGATCAATTTTTTTTAAGGTTATTAATAGAATAAGGTAAATTATTAAACTGCCATACCCTAATATGTTTGCCCATAGTAAAAATTTATGAAAGGTTTTCCTTTCTTCTAAAAATTCACTATAAAGATCTTTATAATAATTATGATCAAAAATTAAAGTAATCATCCGAAGATATTATTTCTCACTATATATTTACGATTAATAAGGTCAATATTCATTAAAATACTTAAAAAATCATTTTTATTTTTCATTCTTTTTCAAATTAAAAATTAGTTGATTTATGAATCCTGTGGACTAATATTTAGGAAAGTTATTGTCTAAGGATTTTTTAGTGTGCACATCCCTAATTTATAGAGATTTACAAAAAAAAACTTTTGGTGTTGGATTTAATAGAGATGAATCTGTAAAAAGAAAGCCTAGTTTACATCCTAAGAAAGTTCAATACAATGAAATTGAATACCTTTGTCCAATAGATGGGGATTATGGTGGGACTTGGATAGGGATCAATTCAAATAGAGTAATTTACGCAATTCTAAATTTATATGAGGCACAACTCAAGATTATTAAAAATCCGACGAGTAGAGGATTTTTGACTCAAAAACTTCTGAAAGAAGAAATTGATTTTAATTTTTTTATAAATGAAAATCTTTATTCTTATTATCCATTTAGAATCTTAAAGGTAGGATTGGAAAAAACTGAAGTTCTTTCTTGGGATGGTGAAAAAGTAGTCATTGAGGTAGATACTTCAAAATGGAAAATAATAGCTAGTTCATTTATGTTAGGACCAAAAGCAGAGGAGATTCGTAGTGATGTATTTCATTCTAACTTTTTACTTGATGAAGGATCTCAAAATTTTATTGATATATCTTCAAAATACTTTTCTTCACATCTTCCAGACAAAGGCGGAAGCTCTCCCTGTATGCATAGGAGAGAGGCTCATACTGTATCAAATACAATTATAAGTATAGATAATCATGAGATTAAGCTCTTGTATAAAAATATTCAACCATGTGAAACCGAAGTTTATGATACTTATAAATTTTAAAAAATAATTAACAGGAATTCCAAGCAATGCAAAATCTAAAAAGTACAGTAAAGTTTCTTGAATGGGAAAAAAGTCTACTAAGTAATAATATCAAAATTGATAATATTGAAGAAAAATACAATGTTTATAAAAAAAATGGTGAACTATTATTTGCTCTGATACACTTAAAGGCAACTGACAATGAGGGAATTCCATTATTACCAATGGTACTACTGAGGGGGCATTTCGTATCAGTTGTTACAGTATTAATTGACAGTAGTACAAATGAAAAATACTTTTTACTAGTTAAGCAAAGAAGAGTAGCTAATGGATCAATCTTTTTTGAACACCCTGCAGGAATGTGTGACAATGAAACAGATCCATATAAAGTTGCTATAAAAGAGGTTATGGAAGAAACAGGTTTAACAATTTTTAAAGAAGATCTTCATTTATTATGGGATAAGCCATTGTATAGTTCACCCGGTCTATTAGACGAAGCGGGCTATTTTTTTTATTGTGAAGTTAAGCTAGATTCAAAAGAGTTAAATTCATTTAGAAATAAAATTACAGGTGCTAAAGACGAAAATGAGCATATAGAAACATTTCTCTGCCCTTCTCATGATATTTTAAAATATATCGAAAACTCGAATGGAGTTTTAGCATCTTTACTTTATTTACAAAAATCAGTTTAATGAATGAATACTTATAATAATTTTGAATCATAAGATAAATTTAATGTTTCATTAAAAATAGGGGTTTGGGGACGACTTAGTCCCTAAGCTTGCACTGAGGCTCTAGAAGTGTTGCCGACAGGCTTCCTTATCATCTAGTCACCTTTACCACTAAGTGAGTAAGGTGAGCTAGTAATATGCTTTAATATATAGTACATATTTTCTATGTTTGGAACTTTTACTTTTAATTTTTGTGCAATTCTTAAAGGTTCACCAAGTATAGATTCTATTTCTAATTCTCGACCTGCTTCATAATCTAAGAGCATTGAAGTTTTATAGGGTTTCATCTTAATGGTGCGAATTAGCATATCTTTAATCATTTTTTTTGTAATTAAAATCTTGTCTTTTCTAGCAATTTTATAAACATCATTCATTAAATTTTTAGCTAACTCTAGTGTAGTACCTTCACTTACTAATAAATCTGTTTTACTCTTAAATAAAACAGAAAGTGAATTAAATGGTATATTCCATAATAATTTCTCATATCTACCAAATCTTAAATTAGGAAGATATTCTGTATCTATCCCGGAATTTTGGAAAAGCTCTACAACATCCCGAGCGGCATGATCAAAATTTTTTAAATTTGATCCTATTTTAACTTTACCATAGTCTATGTGATGGATTTCATCAAGAGAGACTCTATTGATACAAGTAAATGCAAGCCCTCCTATTATAGGATTATTTGGAAAAGAAATCTGAATATTTTCTTCAAAATTTATACCATTCTGGAGGAATAGTACAATCGTTTTTTCATGAGATACTAATTTCAGATATTCTTTTATGGTATGTAAATCAGTATCAAATTGAGTTACCTTTGTAGAAACTATAACTAAATCACTTTTTTTCATAGTAAGAGGTGTTTCATGTACTTTTAATTGAGATTCAAAGTTACCCCAAATACTCTTTACTTTAATATTTTTTATACTACTTTTGTACATATTTCTTGACTGAAATTCTGTGTAGAGACCAAAACTTTGGAGCTTTAAGCTATAAAAACAACCAACTGCT
>Ga0209550_10003083_pt1 | contig 15901 bp, 15 predicted proteins | sample LauGreSuBDMM15SN_2_FD_187567 | JGI IMG/M metagenome (GOLD analysis project Ga0209550, IMG submission 187567) | Freshwater lake microbial communities from Lake Michigan, USA - Su13.BD.MM15.SN (SPAdes) (version 5) | ecosystem: Environmental > Aquatic > Freshwater > Lake | place: Lake Michigan...
ACTTCAGATACTTGTGGTACTTCAGAAGCTGGTACTTCAGATACTTGTGGTACTTCAGAAGCTGGTACTTCAGATACTTGTGGTACTTCAGAAGCTGGTGTTTCAGATACTTGTGTTTCAGATTCTTGTGGTTCTTCAGAAGCTGGTACTGTTTCATCAGTAGCACTAAAAGAAACTTCTGGAACTGGTTTTTTCACTTTAGTTTTCTTCAATAAATAAATTGGATATGAAATAAATTCAGAATGTTTCTTAACAATTTCAGCTATTTTACTATCTTCCAAATATTCAATTTGATCTGGTTTAACATGTAGAACAATTCTAGTACCACGTTTTAATGTGTCATCTTCAACATAATTAATAGTATATCCAGAAACAGCATCTGATTCCCATACTAATACTTTATCAGAATCAGGATGTTTCGTAAATACTTGAACACGATCAGAAATTAAGAATGCAGAATAGAATCCTACACCAAATTGACCAATCAATTTTGATTTATTAGATTCAGATGATAACATATTTTTCACGAATTCTTCAGTTCCTGATTTAGCAATAGTTCCTAAACAATTAACTAGGTCAGGTTCAGTCATACCAATACCAGAATCTTCTATTACAAATGTATTATTTTCTTTATTAGCTTGTAGTTTAATTGAAAAATCAGTTGATGCATCTAAATATTGTGGTTTATTGAGTGATTCATATTTTACTTTATCTAAAGCATCAGATGCATTAGAGATGAGTTCTCGGATAAAAATATCTTTGGATGAGTAAAAGTTATGAATAATCATGTTCATCAATTTTGGGATTTCAGCGCTAAAGGAATAATTTGTCATTAACATAGTAATAAAATATAATTTTAAGTTATTTAATAAAACAATCTTATTTAAAGTATCATAATTTACTTTAAAATATTAATTGATTTTATAATGATAAATCTGGTCTAATAAAATCAATTAATTTAACAAACTCTTGAAAAATTATTTTGATATTATCTATTCTATCTGATTTTCTAATAACATCAATGAAATAATCATTCATATCTATTAATTTTATAGTATTTACAACTAATTCAATATTTATATTTTCATAGGTTGAACATATTTCTTTAATAGAAATATAAAAAATATATAGATTATCATTATTTGTATTTTGTATTTTTTCGTAAAAATGATACAAAATATAATTTTTTACAAATTCATTAATATTACAATCTTCATTAATATCTTCATCAAATAATGACACAATTATACTATGTGAATAATCTATATATTCTTGATGATTCAAAGGAATATTAATATATGATTCTTGTTCAAGATTATTTTCTTGACGCATTTTTTTAGTTTCTTTTTCTATATTATTTAGACCATCACTTTCATACTCTTCAAGTTTCTTTAAGCGCAATATTTCAAGTTCTTCTTGATTAAGTTTATCTTGATATTCTTTGATTTCAAGTTCTTCAAGTCTATTTTTATCAAGTCTTTCTTTTTCTTGTTCTAATTTTTTTTGTTCAAGTTCTTCTCGTTCAAGTCTTTTAAGATATTCTTGATGTTTCTTTTGTCGCATTTCATTTAATTGATCACTAATATTAGACATGTTATATAAATTGAATTAATTTAATTTATTACTTTATCAATTTTTATTATAATTATTTTAATCTAATAAAAAAATTGACAAATATTAATATTATATATTAACAATAATATAGTATGTCTTTTGAAACGTATCCAATTAATAATCAAAAAACTAAAGAACTATTATTGATTGATAAAATTAAACAATTAGAAGAGAAAAATAGAGTTTTAGAATCAAAATTAGAAAGTTTAGGATCTTTTTTGACAGAATCACATTCTGAATCAAAAAAAATGAAAGATGTTATAGGACAACTTATATTTGCAATAAATTGTAAAGATGTAGGTTTTCAAGGTACTAATATAAATCCTAAGAATTTATACTTTGATTTAGGTTTAGGTTGTCCTTTTAATTATTAAATATTTATTTTATAAAAAAATGTCTTTATAATTAAAATGTATAATTTATTAAGTAGTTTCATGAGGCGTGAGTCATATTCAGATGAATTGCCTATAAATAATAATACTTTAGTAATTACTCAAGTAAATTCTGATAAAAATACATTAAAAAATATATTACCAGTTATAAAAAGTAATAATGAAAATATTCCTAGAGAAAATGAATTTTTAAGAGATTTTTGTAAATGGAGAAAATCACAAGGTCTATTTGTTCCAGTTACATGGGAAAAATAATTAATAAGTCTTAATTTTTACAAACTAATTTAGTTTCATCTGTTTTATATGAATTTCGATTATAAAATAAATCACAATCAATCGCTTTTTCTTTAAGAACTAATTCAAACTGTTCAATTAATTTATTTTTTTTCTTAGCTAAATTCCAAATATATTGATCAATTGTTTTTTCTCCTGGATATGTTGCTAAGTATAAATAAATTTTTACAATTCTTTTAGCTTTAGGAACATCTTTATGAGAACAAAATCGAACAGCACGACCCATAATTTGTAACATTCTAGACATATTCCAATAAGGTTCAATCATATGAACTTGTTGAACACGTAATAAACTAACACCTTCTTTAATTGATGGACTTCCTAACATAATTTTAATTTTTGTTCCATTCTCATTAGATTTTTGATTAAAAATATATTTAATTTCATCTTTAACTTTTTGTGTTTCATCACCACTCCAAATTGCGAATCGTTTTTTTCCTTCCCCAAATTTAATATAATTTTTCCATCCATGATATTCTAAAAAAGTTATAAAACATCTAATTCCACCTAGTTCTTTAAAGTTTGAATAGACAAAAACAGGACCATCAGCTTCGCCAATTTTTTTAATAATTTTAAAAAATTTAATAGAATAATCTCCAACGTTTTTCATTTGAAGAGATTCACCTTTAAATGAACTATAACCCAGTTCACCTATAGATTTATTTGGGAAAGCAATATTTGAAATCATTCTTGGTCCAAGAAAGAAATTTTGAGGGAGTTTTAAGATATCCACATTTTTAAATGATCCTCTAACAAAATTATCTTCTGTGCTTAGGGTTGTTAGATAACTTTTATATTGAAATTCACTCATATTACATTTAACAATTTTCAATTCTGATTTAGGATAAGCTTGAGGTGGAGCCCCTCGATAATAAGAAATTAAATTAGATACTTTTAATCTAAAATCTTTCATATTAGTTGCAGTGTATTCTATTCCACTTGATTTTTTCTTAATCTTCATATATTCTTGATTAAATTTTGTGATCGGTAATAATTCATCGGTTTTTAGTAAGTTAAGTGTTAAGGCAATTTCAACAGGTTGATCAAACATAGGGGTTGCACTAAGTAAAACTAATTTTAAATTATTTTCAGAATTATCAATAACTTGTTTTAATGCTTTATAGAAAGATCCGTTTAAGGAAATCATATTTTGGACTTCATCAATAATTAATAAGGTATTATTTAATTTTTTTATTTTATGATCATTAATCAAAGCAACAAATTTATGATATGAATAAATAGTATAATATTTTTCAATTCTTTCATTTGTTTTATTAATAATTTTATTATATTGATCATCATCTGGTTTCAAGCTTTTAAGTTGTTTCCGTTCATCAGATGTAATATATTCATCACCAGGACATTCTGATCTTAATTCAGTTAAAAAATTTCCCATTAAAGCAGCTGGTAAGACAACAACAATATTCATTTTCTTTTTAAATTGTTCAGCAATAGCAATAGCCGTACATGTTTTACCAGCTCCAATTTGGTGAAATAATAAGATACCTCGAATATTTTCATATGTGTTCCAAGGTGCATGTTTACTAATTAATAAATCTGATAGAAAATCTTGTTGTGGTTGTAATTTAAATTTTTTTGGTAAGCAGAATTCTTCCATTTTTTCATTGCTTACTGGAATTTTATATTTTTTAAATTCTTTATTTATATCAGACATATTATTTGTAATTAGAAAAAAATATATAGTAATTTATATTTTTCACTCATCAAATCATATATTAATAAAAATAATTAAAAAAATAGATTAATAAAAATAATATCTAATCAATAATATAATATGCCTAATCATCATCATCGTCATTCACATAATATACATAGACAACATTATCCTCATTTAAATAGTATGACTTATCCAAGATATGATTCATCTGTAATATCTCCATTATCTCCAATATTATCGTCAAGTTATGATTCATCTGTAATATCTCCATTATCTCCAAAATTATATTCAGTTCCTGTTTCACCACCAATTTCAGAACACCGATATGTGATTCCAGTAAATAGCGTAATCTCAAGAAGACCTTCTTTAGATATTACTACTGTAGGTATAATATTTTGTAATTCCAATAAAATATTATTAGTTAATAATGAATTTGGTCAATGGACAATTCCATCTGGTAACAAAAATATAGATGAATCAAATAAAAGTGCAGCATTAAGAATTTTCAAAACTATGACTGGTTCTGATATAAATGAACATCTGATAATAAATGTTAATAAAAAAATAAGAATACATCGAAATGGGAAAATGTCTGTTATTTATACAATAATAAGTGGACAAAATATTCCACTAATGTCATCTAATGTTATTAGTATTCCATTAGATAGTTTAAAAAATTTAGTGATGTTTAATAGACCTTATGGAGAAGTTAAAAATATTATAGATTTTAATAGAACATTATTTACAGATATTAATTTTTTATCTAATTAAAAGTCTATAATTTATTAATTATAATAAATAAAATGTAATTTATTATAATGAATACTCTAAATATTTCTATAATTTTAATTATTAGTGTATATATAATACTTAATTATAAAAATAAAGATATAAATAAATTTTTTAATAATAATATATTTAAAATTTTTATTTTATTTTTGATGGTTGTACTCAGTAATTATAATATAACAATATCATTATTAATCGGTATTGTTTATGTTCTAACGATACAAAATAATATAAATGAATTATTTAGTAATTGTTTATATGGGTCTAAAATAACAGAATGTCCTATTGGACAACAAATAGTTAATAGTCGTGGATTAAAACCTTATTGTGGGGATCCACATAAAGATTAATAATTCTGACTTGAGTTTAATACATTTTATATTATATTGAAATAAACATGGGTTTAATCAATAAATATAATATTTATATTTTTAATGATATATTATAGTATAATTGTTATTATAATTGTTTTAATAACTATAATATTTAAGTTTAAAGATTGTAGTATGATATCTGAATTTCAAAATTATGTTCTAGAAAATATTATTAATTTTAGGAATTATATTTTCACAATACATACAGTAGATATTAGAGATAAATATAATAATAGAATTTATATTCATTATAATACAGATATTAGAGACGAAAATAATAATATCATTAATATAAACACTTTTGAAAAAACCGAACAAGATTTTGCATATAAATATATTGAACCTAATGATATAGTATTAGAGTTAGGGGCTAGATATGGTTCTGTTTCATGTATTATTAATTGTAAACTTGATAATAAAACAAATCAAGTTAGTGTTGAACCAGATTCTAATATATGGAAAGCATTAGAAAATAATAAAAAAAATAATAATTGTAAATTTAATATTGTGAAAGGTTTTGTTAGTAATAAAAAATTAGATTTAATAAAAACTGATTCTTCTGGAAAAGATTTAGGCTATGGTGTTATGTCTGTTGAAAATAATAATTCATCGATAAAATCATATACCCTAGAACAAATCCAAAAAAAATATAATTTAAAATTTAATGTTTTAGTAGCTGATTGTGAAGGATTTCTTGAAACTTTTTTTGATGAAAATCCAACTATTTATGATGATTTAAGATTAATAATTTTTGAAGCTGATAATTCTGACAAATGTAATTATGATAAAATTAGGAATAATTTAGCTAGTAAAAATTTTATTAATAAAGAAGAAGGATTTTTAAATGGATTTCAAAATGTTTGGATTAAAAATGATAATAAATGTAACAAATAATAGTTTATTATAATCATAATAAAAATTACGAGCAATTCCAATAAAATCTTAGATTTTATTTTGCCCGTTCGCAAATGTAACAGGAATTCCATGTTTCATTGCAATAAAAATTGAAATTTTTAATCTATATTAGTTCCTTAATATTTTAACCTTTCGCTGTACTGAGTGTGCAGTCAGGGGATCAAAAATGCAAAAAATGCGTTATCGGGCTTGTTGGGACTTTGTAAAGTTAGATGGGTGCAGGTTATGAGGATGATTCTCTGTGTGGTTTACCTTACCGCCATCCTGTTGGACATGTGATCCTTAGGTTAAGTCCGGGACATATCGATATGGGCAACCGTAATAGGTTGAAGATCAAAGGTAGTGGGATGAAAACAACATCATAAATTTCTGTTGCGATTGATGTAGTATTAATTCGCAATATCCAACCGGGGATGATGTCTTAACAGGCATTAACTAACCATTGAATAGGACGTTTGGTAGACGTTATCTACCTCATTGTTTGTATCTTTGCTACAAAAGATATTAGACTGCATAAGTGTACCGCCACACGAGTGGGGGAATGATCAAGAACATCCGCTTCATAGAAGCAACAAAAACAAAAAAAATATAATTTATTATATTTTTTTTGAATTTTATTTCATTTAATTAAAACATATTAATGTATTTATAAACCATTAGGTATTTCAACATTTATCACTCTTGGAATAAAACTAGGAACAAGTTGAGGTGCATATAATATACTAGAATTATTAGTGTCAGGTATTAAAGATTGAACATGAATAGGACCATAAAAATTTGGGTTAATTATATAATTTGGACTAATTGGATACATATTTATACCAACTTTATCAACATTATTTTTTCGATAATAATTAAGATCAGCATTAACATGACTTACTTTATCAGTAAGTATCATTTGATTAATATTAATATTATGATTTATTTTAATATATTGTTTTATTGCTTCTTTAAATGAATCAGCTGTAACGACAGATGGATATGGATAAACAATAGAGAAATTCATTATATAATAATCTTAGAAAAAATTATTATATTAATAATTTAAATTACTAATATTAAAAATATTAAAAAAATTGATTAATAATATATTAAAGATTTATTATATATATATATAACATATTCATATGGGAATCAAAAATTTGCTTAAATTTTTATCAGAACAACCTGATCTTATAAAAAAAATTAATCTTAAAGAATATTATGGGAAAAAAATTGCAATAGATATTTCTATTTTATTGTATCAAATTGTTATTGCTATCAGAAATTCTGGTGCAGATCTTACAAATAATAAAGGTGAAATAACTTCACACATTTTAGGATTATTTAATAAAACAATTAATTTTTTAGAAAAAGGTATTATACCTATTTATGTATTTGATGGTAAACCTCCAGAATTAAAAAGAAAAGTAATAGATGCTAGAAAACAAGTGAAAAAGAAAGCAATTGAAAAATTACAAAATGTTAAAACAGAAGCAGAAAAAATAAAATATTTAAAAAGAAGTGTATATATAACATCTAAACAATTAGATCAATGTCGAGAATTATTAAGATTAATGGGAATACCATATGTAGATGCTCCAGAAGAAGCTGATTCTGAATTAGCTTATTTATGTAGAGAAAATATGGTTTATGCTGTATTAACAGAAGATATGGATATTTTAACATTTGGTTCACCAAGGATAATTCGTAATTTATCCTCAAATAAAAAACCACCAATTGAAATAGAATTATCATCAACCTTAGATAAATTAAATATAAATTATGAACAATTTATAGAATTATGTATATTATTTGGCTGTGATTATTGTCAACATTTTAATAATATCACAAATACAAAAATTTATGATACTTATATTAAATATAATAATATTGAGAAAACCATAGAAAAACTAAAAATAGATGGTTATAATATTCCAGATAATTTTGAATATAAAGAAGCCAAACAATATTTTATTAATTATAATAATAGTCCTGTTTTACCAGAAAAATTAAAACTTAAAAATCCAGATACAGATGCATTATTAAATATATTAGTAAATAAATATGGATTAGTTAAATTTAAATTAGTGAATAAAATTAATAGACTATTAGTTCATTATAATAATTTCAAAGAAGTTTAATATTAGTTTATTATTAGTTTATATATTTTTTTATTATTAAAAAAATTGAATTAATAATATATTTAATTAAATATATTATCAATTAAATGACTTTAACTTTTAGATTTGTTGGTTTTATTATTGATAAAAAATACAGAGAACTTAAATTTTCATATGAAGGGAAAATTAATCTAGTAACTATCCATAATTTATTTATCTCATGGGGATTAATTCAAGAAGAAGTTAATAAAATTAAATTTATAATTGATTCAGAACATATAGAAGATTCAACAAAATTCTATACAATTAATTCTAATGAAGAATATATTATTTTTGTTTTTATTGAAAATCAAGATATTAAAGAAAAAATAAGAATGATACTAAACAATGAACATACTACATCTGAAGATAGTGAAGATACTGAAGATGAAGAAATCAATCAACCAATCACTCAAGAAAATGATCAATTGCCTATTTTAACACCAGATATAATTCATAAAATGAATGAAACAACATTATTATTATTATCGGATCCTGATTTTATTAATCTTCTAAGTATTTATAAAAGAAAACCTGAATTATTTAATAGTTTATCTAATTATATTCAAACGAATGATATAATTACAGAATCTTTATTAGTTGAAAAAAATATTAACGAATTTTCTGAGAAAGATTCAAAATATTATAATGATTTATCTATTAAAATTATGAATCTTCAACTTGGTGTTCCAAAAAATGTTATTATTGATAAATTAATTAAATATTCTGGTCATTTAAACCTTACCATTAGATCAATCTTTAATGATATGTCTTAATTTAATTTAATTTTACCAGTTATCGTATTATATAATCCAACAATATTATTTGGTTTATTATCTTGAATATCGTATAATTGATTTGTTTCTAAATCTCTAATATAATATTTTTTCTTATACATCATTAATTCATATCCATTTATTTCAATAAAATTATCTGGATTAAAATTATCATTATTTATTTCTTTAATTTTCCTTTGTTTTTCTTTAGGTTTATCTTGATTAACTACTTTATCTTCCACTTCTTGCATTGGTTCCTCCTTAATAACTACTTTTTCTTCTATCTGTACTACTTTTTCTTCTACCTGTACTACTTTCTCTTCTTCTCGTATTGGTTTATCTTCTACTTTTCGCAGTGATTCCTCTTTAAGAACTACTTTTTCTTCTACAAGTACTGGTTTATCTTCATGAATTATTTGTGATTTTTTTGGTTTTTTTGGTTTTTCTACAAATTGTAGTTGTGGTTCTTCATTTACAATAATAGTATTATTCTCAACTTCAATAATTGCTTTTGGTTGTTCGCTTATAATAATAGGTTTATCTTCTACTTGTGGTTTTCCTACAATAGTTTTTGGTGATACTGGTTGTCTATTTTTTGATTTTTCTAATTGTGATTCTAATATTTTAATATAATTATTTTTTTCTTCTAATTGTTTATTTACTCTTTGTAAAATTGAAAACTTTGCAAAATCTGTTAGTTCTTCATTTTTTTGTTTAAGTTCATTAACTTTTAATTCTAATTCAGAACTTAATTTATTAATTTGTTCTATATATTTAGTATCAATAATTTTAAGTTCATTTGATAATTTTAGGTTATCAGATTGTAAATTTTGAATAGTATGTTCTTGATTATTGATTAATTGAATTGGATCATTATTTATAATTATTTCATTAGCTTGTTTAATTAATTCGCATATTTTGTCCATTTGTTCTTATAATATATAAATTAAATTGTTTTTATATAGGAATAAACAAAAAAATTATATAAAACAAATGGACAAATAAAATCTTATTTCATTTCAATTATAAAAAAAATTGTTTTTATAATATATTAGCAATAATTTAAATAATATTAATGGAAAATAATTATAAAGAGGTTACATATATGAATACTCCTATTAAAATATTACAATATTTATCTGAATCTAATTCTGATTTTAATAAAAGAGTTGATTTTATTAAAGGTCTTGAAAATAAAGAAGTTGATTGGAAAGAAGCTATTAAATTATCAAGATTATGGTATTGTATTACAATTAAAAAATGTAAGTATTCACCAGAAAATTATAGTAAAATAAAAAATTATATTTAATTCAAAATATTTATTTTACACATTTTTTACAGGTTTTTTATTATTTTAATAAAAAAATTGTTCGTCGAATGTAATTAAAAATATAATTTTTTTATTAAAATAATAAAAAAATTGTTTACATGTTTTTTTATTATAAAAAAATTGAAGTTAGTATAACTTAATATAATATATTTTATTTTTAATGACTGATAAAATATATGATATTGTTCTATTCCACTACCCATGCCAAGATGGACTAGTATCTGCATGGGTAGTGAAGAATTATCATTCCGAAAATTCTAAACAAATTGAATTGTATCCAATTCAACATGGTAAAACTATTAATCTAGAAAGATTAAATAATAAAAGAGTTATTTTTTGTGATTATGCTCCATCTAGTGAAATATTAGATCAAATTGAAAAAATAGCAACAAAGATTACTATTTTAGATCACCATATTAGTTCTCAAAAAGCATTAATAAATAAATCTTATGCTATATTTGATATGAATAAATCTGGTGTTGGATTATGTTGGGATTACTTTTATCCAGATAAAAGTACTCCTCGATTTCTTGAGATGATTCAAGATAGAGATATTTGGACATGGAAAATACCAAAATCAAGAGAATTCACATCAGGATTTTATACTGTTTGTTCAAGTATTGAAATGTATGATTTTCCTGAATTATTCCAATTATGTGATGAAATATATAAAAATGATTCTGAAATGAACTTTTATATGAATCTTGGAAATATTATTAATAAATCAACTATGATTAAATGTAAATATATGGCTCTAGAACATTTGAATAAAATTAATCATTATAAAGGTTATAATGTATGTATTGTAAATTGTTCTACTGAATTATCATCAGATCTTGGAAATATATTAGCTTCTAATGAGAGTGTTGATTTTGCTGCTTTATGGAGATATAACCATCCAAAAGAAGAATATTATGTTAGTTTGCGTTCAGATAATAAAGTTGATGTATCAATAATTGCGAAAGAATTTGGTGGCGGTGGACATAAAAATGCATCAGGATTTGCGACAAAAATAAATCCAACCATTTTATTTAATTAAAATTATTAGGAATATTTTTCTCACTTATTTTATTAATGACTGATAATAAATTATCAATTCAAGAAACTTATGTTAAATTATCACCAATTGAACATGTTTTAAAAAAACCAGGTATGTATATAGGGGATATAGATTTTCGTAATGAAAAACAATTTATTTATTCTAAAAATAATATTATTCAACAAGAAATAACATGGTCGCCTGGATTATATAAAATTATAGATGAATTAATTGTAAATGCATATGATCAATCTATCAGAGATACAATATTAACTAATATTAGTGTTGAAATAAATAAAGATTCATTTACTATTGAAAATGATGGTGTTGGAATTGATGTTATTTTACATCCAACCCATAATATTTATGTACCAGAATTAATATTTGCTAATTTATTAACATCAACTAATTATAATGATACCGAAGAACGAATAACAGGTGGAACACATGGATTAGGTGCAAAATTATCAGCAATATTTTCTAAAAAATTTATTATTGAAGTTTGGGATAAAAAAAGAAAATTATATTATTATCAAACTTTTGAAAATAACCTAAGTAAAATATCAAAACCAAAAATAATTAAAAACAAAGAAAATAAAGGTGGAGTAAAAATAACTATATTCCCTGATTTTGTTAAATTTAAAACTGATCAATTTGCTCCTCAAATGATTAGTTTATTAGAACGTAGAATTATTGATCTTGTTGGATTATGTCGGAAAAATATTGCTTTTAATTTAAATGGGAAACAACTCAAAATTGATACATCCTTTGAATCATACTTAAATTTATATGAATCTGAACAACCATGGTTAATAGGTGGATGTGTTAAAAATAATTTATGGGAATTTGCGATAAGATTTAATGATTTAAAATCAATAGATTCAGGAACACATATATCATTTGTTAATGGTATTTATACTAATCGTGGAGGAAAACATATTGATTATTTAATTGATTTATTATTAGAAAAATTTCAAAAAATTATATCTCCAGATATTACCAAAAAATTATTAAACGATTATTTAACAATTTGTTTAAAAACTTCTATTATTAATCCAACTTTTAATTCACAAACTAAAGAAGAATTAAATACTCCTTTTAGTAAATTTGGATTTAAATGTGATATTTCTGATAATTTTTGGAATCAAATTAAAAAATCTGAACTTGTTAATCAATTAAAACAAGTTATTTCTTTATCAAATCAAAAAATATTATCTAAATTAGATGGATCTAAAAAATCAAAAATTAAAAATATGCCAAAATTAGAAGATGCTAATTTTGCAGGAACAAAAAAATCAATAGATTGTGTATTAATTTTAACCGAAGGTGATTCTGCGAAAGCTACGGCCATTTCAGGAATCTCAGCAATCCCTAATGGACGTAATATCTTTGGAGTTTATCCATTAAGAGGAAAATTATTAAATGTTCGTGAAGCTTCAACTTCTCAAATTAATTCAAATCAAGAAATAACAGATATTAAGAAAATTATTGGATTAAAATCAGGATCAACTTATACAAAGGATAATATAAATGAACTTAGATATGGTGCAATTATGATTATGACTGATGCAGATGAAGATGGATCACATATTAAAGGATTAATTATAAATTTTTTTGATTATTTTTTCCCATCATTATTAGAAATAAAAGGATTTATTCAAATATTAGTTACTCCATTAGTTAAAGTGACAAAAGGGAATCAAACAGTAAGTTTTTCTAATTTAAGAGCCTATAAAATATGGAAAGAAAAAACAAAAGATAGTTATTTATGGAAAATCAAATATTATAAAGGGTTAGGAACATCAACATCTAAAGAAGCAGGTGAATATTTTCAAAATCTTGAAGCGAATAAAATTAATTTAATCAGAAATAATAAATCAATCGGAGATAATAAATCAATCGGAGATAATAAATCAATCGGAGATAATAAATCAATCGGAGATAATAAATTAATCAAAGATAATAAATTAAATAATGATATGTTATTAGCTTTTTCTAAGGATAAAGTAAATGATCGGAAAACATGGTTATTAGAATATAATCCAGATAATATTCTCCAATTAGAACCACCTACAACTATTAATATATCAGAATTTGTTCATCAAGAATTAATACATTTTTCAAATTATGATAATTTAAGATCAATTCCTTCTATTTCTGATGGATTTAAACCATCCCAACGTAAAGTATTATATGGATGTTTAAAAAAGAATATTACATCAGAATATAAAGTTGCACAATTAGCGGCTGCTGTCGCTGAAATATCTGCTTATCATCATGGTGAACAATCACTAGTTTCAACAATTATTAATATGGTTCAAAATTTTGTTGGAGCAAATAATTTAAATCTACTAGTTCCAATGGGTCAATTTGGGACAAGATTAATGGGAGGTAAAGATCATTCATCAGCTCGTTATATTTATACTTTATTAGAATCATATGTAAATAAAATATTTATTAAAGAAGATAATGATATATTAGAATATTTAGATGATGATGGATATCAGATTGAACCAAAATATTATTTACCAATTATCCCTCTTGTTTTAGTTAATGGATCAGAAGGAATTGGAACTGGTTTCTCAACCTCTATTCCTAATTATGATCCAAAAGAAATTATTACTTGGTTAGAAAATAAGTTACAAGGAAAACCTAATAAAAATAGTTTAATTCCTTATTATAAGAATTTTAAAGGAAAAATAATTAAGTATGATGATACTACATGGGTAACCGAAGGTGTAATAGAATTAAATAAAAATGAAATAATAATTACAGAATTACCAATTAAAATGTGGACAAATGATTATAAGGAATTTTTAGAAGATTTAATTTATGAAAAGAAAAGTGATTTATTTAAATCTTATAGTAATTTAAGTTCAGATATTGAAATTAAATTTATCTTAAAAATAGAAGACAAAGATGAAGTTGAAAAATTATTAAATAACATTGATGAATATGGAATGAATAGTTTATATAAATATTTACATTTATACAAAACAATAAAACAATCAAATATGAATTTATATACAACTGATTATAAAATTAAAACATTTAAAACTGCGGAAGAAATTATATTAGAATTTTATTCATGGAGATTAAAATTTTATGATCAAAGGAAAGACTTAATTTTAAATAAATTAAATGATACTATTAAATATATTTCTAATCAAATTAAATTTATTAATCTTGTGATTCAGGAAAATGGAAAAATTTTAAAATTAGATGATAATGAATTAGAAAAATATTTAGTAAAAAATAAAATAATAAAAATTAATGAATCTTATGATTATTTAATTAATATGACATTTAAACAAATAACTAATCAAAATTTAGAAAAATTAGAAGGAAAAATTAAAGAAATTAAATTAGAATATAAACAAATAGAAGATAAAACCAATAAAAGTATGTGGTTAGATGATTTAAAACAATTAAAAATATTAATAAGTTAAATAATTATTTAATTTATTAATCACTTTGATCACCTTGATCACCTTGATCACTACAAAAATTAAATCCTCTTGTTGCAAATATATAGATAACATATATTTCAGGTAAAAAGAAAGCGACTAAGAATGATAGTATATTAAAACCATTATTACATTTGAAAGATAAATAAAGAGCAATAATCCAAATACAAAAATGAAAAACTGATCCTATAATTGAAAGTACATTTGTAGTGTTATTTTTTTGTCCATGATTTTTATTATCTTGTTGTCTATAATTTTGTTGAGGTTGTTCATATTGTGGTATATCCTCTTGTACTTGTATATCCTCTTGTAGTTGTTGTGTATTATCACTCATATATTAAATAAAGAAAAAATTAATTTTATATATTTTTCTAATATTTAATATATGAGTAATAATAAATATGGAAAAATAGACATTATTGAAAGGGATAGAATCCTAGAACAAATATTATTAAAGAAAAAATATTTGTTGTACGGTGGGAGCGAAGCTCCACACCCTAGTTTAGATAAAAATGCAAAGCATTTATATCTGAAGTACGCTTCTATTCCTGAAAGGAATAGTAGCCTAGAGGATATATTTTTTAAGAAAAAATATATCCTGTACAAAAAAAAATACCTAGAATTAAAAGGAGGTAATATATGTTTAATTAAAGGTAATAAAAAAACACATATTTATTATATAGATGATACTTTTAATAATAATATTATAGACGAACCTAATTATATTTTCACCCCATATAATTTTGATGATATCTTAAATATGTCACCTGATGTTTTTTTAAATTTATTAGATTGTAATAAAAATATATATTTTTATTTACAAAAAATAAATAATAAAGTTGCGAATCACTTTAATAAATTATTAGAAAATGTTACTAATTTAGATATAAGATACTATAATGTAACAATTATTAATTTTATAACTAATACAGAATGTGTCTTATTTAATTTAAAAAATAATAATCATAATATATTTAAGAAAATATTAAATATATTTCCATTAAATTTTAAATTATGTTTAGAAAATATAGATAAAGTTATTTATAATAAAACTTATGTTATAAAAGATATTAAAAATATTGATTGTATTAA
>Ga0209550_10003084_pt1 | contig 15900 bp, 17 predicted proteins | sample LauGreSuBDMM15SN_2_FD_187567 | JGI IMG/M metagenome (GOLD analysis project Ga0209550, IMG submission 187567) | Freshwater lake microbial communities from Lake Michigan, USA - Su13.BD.MM15.SN (SPAdes) (version 5) | ecosystem: Environmental > Aquatic > Freshwater > Lake | place: Lake Michigan...
TGAATGACATTGAAACCTTGTTTGGCTTGGTAGCTCAGTTGGTACGAGCGAACGACTGAAAATCGTTAGGTCGCCGGTTCGATCCCGGCCCAAGCCACCAATCTGTATTGTAATGGAGTGAGTTCTAAGCCATTTCAAGAATTGCTCTTCGTTTCATTCGGTAGTGGACCTGAGTGGAATTTCGCGCACTGGAGGTTAAAAAAATCCCTAAAAAAGTACTTTCAATTCTCTAATGCTTTCGTAGTTAATCAAAGATGGCTTTTTGAAACTTCTCTTTACAAAGAAAATATAAGCTTCTTCCAAGAAAATCCTAGGGGCTTCGGTTTATGGGCTTGGAAACCTTTACTTATTATAGATGCAATTGCTAAATTCCCTAGTTCAAAAACTGTTGTTTATATGGACATGGGGTCCGACCTAAATATCAACAAACAAAGCTTAAGGCGTTTGGCTGAATATTTAAATATAGCTGAATCATATAGCGGTTTGGCATTCGAGCTTAATCTAAAGGAAGCTGATTGGACTTCAAGTAATGTTCTCGAGTACTTTAAAGCAGAAGAATCCCAGAGAAATCAAGTCAGTGCCTCTATTTTGATATTTTCTAACAATTCCGAAGTCAAATTATTTTTAGAAAATTGGTTTAGATTACTTACAATGGATAATTTTTGTCTTACTAAAGGCAATCCTGAAGTAGAATGTAAAAACTCAGGACCTTCTCATCGGCATGATCAATCAGTCCTAAGTTTATTGTGGCATTTAAGCACCATGTCAACTATTCCAGATGAGACTTACTTGAATGTGAATCTAGTTTTTGACCACACCAAGCCATTTTGGACATCAAGAAATCGAGAATTCTTTAAATCGTCCTCTCCGGCTCAGCTTCGACTAGTCAGCCGCATTGCAAGAAGAATTTATATTACTCTAAAGCGTGCCAAATAACTCACAACCATTGTGGTTGCGCATGTTCTTTTGGGTAACACAGGCAACTGATAAAATTTGACCTCGATTTAATTATTCGTAAGTGGCTAAGGCACCCTTTGGACCTTTGCCCAAGCAACTATCTTTCTTTGAGTATGGATTTATTACAAAATCTTTCAGATCCCTATGGAGCTTAATTCTGCAAAGAATTCAAGTTTTGACTTAATAAACTCTGACTTGCTGTTTATATACACTTCATTACACCCAATTCTAGCTGCAAATATGTACTCGAAACTTGTGAGAATTTGCTGCTTTTTGAGTGACTCCTCGCAACTTTCCAGAGAACGTTCGATAAGTATTATTGATGGCCTGTGGCTTCCCAATGTAGCTAAAACTTTAGATTCATGGCCTTCTACATCAATTGACAACAGAGCAAAATCTAATGGAACACTATATTTCACAAAAATTTCTTGCAAGGTCTTTGTCTCGACTATTTTGAAATCTGATTCACTCACAAATTTCGCCTTTAACCTAGTTGGTTCCTCGGTAATTGTTGCAAATAGATTGGCATCTCCATGTTTATCTAGGAATAATTTCGACTTTCCCGTTCGATCTGAAATAGCGACTTCTTCAAATTCCACTAATGGATTATTCTTGTGAATTAGCCTTGCTTTCGCTAAAGAGCTGGCTAACGGTTCAACGAGTATAGCTCGCCAACCTTTTTGGACAAAGAAATAAGAATTACTAAGAGTTATGCCGTCATTCGCTCCTACGTCAACGATAACGGTAGAAGGGTGCGACGAAAGTATTGGCCAAAGCTTTGAAGCCTCTAAAGATTGCGAGATATCTCCTGGTAGACGTAAAGACGAATCCCTGAATCTAAGAATTCGCAACCATAGGCCCATCTTTATTCCAGAAAACAAATTAACTTCCTCCTCTGTCGCATCAGAGTATCAAGTATTTGTTGGGAGGAATCATTCTCGTGGACTTATTCTGAGAAATAATCGTTTGCGCATGCATCAAAATGCTATTCTCAAGCCTATGACCGTAGTAATCGCCGGCTCAACTGGCTTAGTTGGCTCTGCTTTAGTTAAAGCTTTTGAAAATACCGGTCAACAAGTCATAGGAATTAGTCGAAAAGTTCTTGACTTAACGGATTCAAAAGCCACTTCAGAATTTATTTCTAGAAATAAACCAGAAATTATTGTTGATGCAGCTGCCTTAGTGGGTGGAATTGCTGCCAATGATTCCCATCCAGTCGAATTTCTCACTCAAAATTTATTGATTCAAAACAATCTCATGGCGGCGGCACATGTAGCAAACGTTCCAAAATTTGTATTTCTAGGATCAAGTTGTATCTATCCAAAGGATTCTCCGCAGCCAATTAAGGAAGAATATTTATTAACTGGTCCACTCGAAGAAACGAACTCTGCTTATGCAATCGCGAAAATTGCTGGGATAGAAATGCTAAATTCATATAGGAAAGAATTTGGCGCTAATTGGATTTCTATTATGCCAACGAATTTATATGGGCCTTCAGATAATTTCAATTTGGAAACTTCACATGTGTTGCCTGCCTTACTAAGGAAATTTCTTGAGGCAAAAGAGTTTGGAAGTGAATTTGTAGAAGTTTGGGGGACTGGAGCTCCGCGTCGAGAATTTCTCCATGTTGATGACCTTGCAAGTGCCATATTACTTGCGGTGGAAAGTTATGACTCCAGTTTGCACCTCAATGTTGGCACTGGAATTGATATTTCGATCAATGATTTGGCTGTAAAAATTGCCGGAATTGTTGGATTTAGAGGTGAGATCAAATGGGATACCAGCCGACCTGATGGCACATCCCAAAAAGTTTTGGATATTTCTAGAATATCAAGCCTAGGCTGGAAGCCAAGGATTACACTTGACGAAGGAATATCATCTACTTTGAATTGGTTACAGGGCGCTATGGCAATAGGTGGAGTGCGATTATGAAAAATAAGGTTGCATTCATTACGGGGATTACTGGTCAAGATGGCTCTTATTTAGCGGAGTTGCTCTTGGAAAAAGGCTACGAAGTTCATGGATTAATTCGGCGGTCATCTACCTTTAACACTTCCAGAATTGATCATATCTACCAAGACCCACACGAAAAGAACACAAGACTGTTCCTTCACTATGGAGACCTAATTGACGGTGTGGGGCTAACTAATTTGATTCGTGAAATCAAACCGAGTGAGGTTTATAACTTAGGTGCGCAATCTCACGTACAAGTTTCATTCACTATGCCTCAATATACAGGCCAAGTTGATGCAGTCGGAGCAGTGGGATTGCTAGAAGCAATACGCTCTTCAGGAATAGATACTAAGTACTACCAAGCAAGCACTTCCGAGTTATTTGGGTCAACTCCACCACCACAAAATGAACAAAGTAACTTTAGACCAAGAAGTCCATACGCCTCAGCAAAATTAATGGCTTACTGGAGCACGGTCAACTACCGGGAAGCTTACGGACTTCATGCTTCTAATGGAATTTTGTTTAACCATGAATCACCGCGTCGAGGTGAAACATTTGTTACCCGTAAAATCACAAGAGCTGTTGCACAAATTGCGAAGGGCTCAGATCAAAAACTGTATTTAGGTAACTTGGATGCAGTTCGAGACTGGGGTTATGCAAAGGAATATGTTGAGTCTATGTGGTTGATGTTGCAGCAAGACGAGCCTTCAGATTATGTCGTGGCAACAGGAATTGGCGCGACAGTCAAGGATTTTGCAAATCATGCGTTTAAACACGCTGGATTGAAATGGGAAGACCATGTTGTCGTAGATGAGAAATACATGCGACCAACTGAAGTCGCTGCATTGATTGGTGATGCATCAAAGGCGAAAAGGGTTCTTGGTTGGGAAGCAAAAACCACTTGGCCTGAACTTGCCACATTAATGGTCGATCATGATCTATCAATTAGTTAATTACTGTAGAAATCGTGAATTTTAACCCGAAATGAAAGAGATTGATGTACTTCTTCCTTTTCATGTAGAGAATTCTGACCTTTATGCTGCTATCGATTCAGTGAACTCAAGTAAAAATGTGAAAGTTAGACTCATTCTGATTGATGATAGAAAAGAACCTAAATCACTAACAAATCGACCAAATAGCTCAACTGTCATTAACACTTTTGGCGCTGGTTACGCTGGAGCTTTAAATTCAGCAAAGCAGCATATCCATTCACCATATACAGCAATCATGAATTCAGATGACTTGGTGCACCCGAGTAGATTTGATATTCAAATAGAAAAACTTTTAGATCGAGACTCGCAATTATGCGCGTGTGGAATTCAAAAGTTTAAGAATAAGAAAATTGTTGCATCTCAATTTGGGAATTTGCGTGTATCTGGAAAAATTGATAGGCGAGTATTGCTTCTTGGAGCCTATGGGGTAGATGCAACTTGGTGCGGAAAATCTGATTGGTGGCTCAAAAATTTAGTATTCCTCGATCAACAAATGTCAGATTGGGCCACAGGCATCGAGGTGTCCCAAAAATTTGATATCTATTTCAGTAGCGAGAAACTGTATTACTATCGCCAACATCCAAATCAAACTACAGCAGACTCGAAATTCTCATCCCGTGGCCTTGAGGAGATCTTGGATAGGTGGCTTTCATTGACTCGCCAGTCAAATTTTCAAGAACTATCCGCCAGGGAAGTTGCTTGGGTGGCAGCACCAAGAGGAAGAAAACCTATTGACAAAATCTCAGTTAAAAGAATTTTGGACTGGTTGAAGGAGTTTGATCTTGCGACTAATGGAACTTACGGCGACTTGATTTCAAGACGACTCTTACTTTTGCTTACTAGTTATCCTTTGAATAGATATGAACTAAATGACATTATGCACTCAGCTAACGCGGCAAAGTCCTTAGGTGTGGAGAAACTTCTAAACCTTGCGAATTTTAGAAAGCTTGGAACACATGTCTAAGCTCTCTTCACTCGAAATTGTCATGGTATCTATGAATAATATTGATGATTTTAGAAATTCATTTCAAAGAATTAAGGGATTGTTGTCTAGTCATTCTAGAGTCATCGTTGTCGATTCGTCAAGCACAAGAGAAATATTGGAAGAGTCAAACAGATTAATTGATTCGGGTGAAAACATTCTTTATGCATGGGAGGAGCCGCAAGGTATTTACCATGCAATGAATACAGGAATTGGCCTATGTAAAGATGGTTCTTTGGTGTGGTTTTTGAATCCCGGGGATCGGTTAACTAACCCTTCCCTAATTTTGGAACTGGTCGATTTAATCGATACAAACGACTCAATGTGGGGTTACGGATTAGCAAGTTACGACAATGACTCATTGACTTCACCTACGCTTTTCCCAAGAATCTTGGAAAACAACATTCAAACCCTATTTAGTGGTGAACTACAAATATCGCACCAATCAATGCTGGTGAGTAAGGAGGTTTTAGTTAATTTGGGAATGTTCAATTCCAATTATCAAATTGCTGCTGATTTCGATTTTCAGCTCAAATTGATAACAAATTACCCACCACAAATTTTAGCCAAGCACATGATAATCGTCGACACTACCGGTGTGTCTCATAGCCAACAGATAAGAACACTTTTTGAATCTTTCATCATCAGATTAAAACGAAAAGAGTTTTCGACAGTTAAAGCGACTTGGTGGTTTCTGATCAATGTTGCTCATCGAATTAAGACAAGTAGACGTTTAAGGCTAAATCGTGCAAATTAAATACAAGTTTATGTTCTTTTGGCCGAAATTTAATCAAAAGAATAACTTCTTTGTTGACACTTTCGAAGCTATTTTGCGCGAATCAAATCTAAAGAGTGAATTAGATTCAAATGAATTACAAGTTGAATTGCATTCTGTGTTTGGCTGGCCTCGTAAGCTAAATCCGTTCAAAAGGATGTTTCGCCTATTCTTAGTATCTGTGAAACGAACATTCTTGGGGAAGAGAATTCTCCTAATTTGGTACTCGGGTGAATTGGCAAGAGTGCCTAAGGGATATGATTTAACACTTTCATATTCACCTACCTTACGCAACAATTTTTACCTTCCAGTTTGGGCGATTTACACAACAAATACGGCTTTACCCAAAAAATACGATCGAGATTTCGTCTACAAATGGGATGAATTACTAAGTGAGCGTCCTTTGCGTAACTTTATAAATAACCGCATAGCATGCGCCTTCATATCCAACCCTTCCAAGGAGAGATTGGACTTTGCACGAGATCTTGAGCGTTTGGGTGTGCTAGATATTTATGGCACGGCAGTTGGAAAACCCATAGAGAATAAATCAGAGACTTCAAGAGATTACATATTTCAGTTGTGCCTTGAAAATGAAGAATCTGAAGACTATGTAACTGAGAAGCCTATCGAGGCTTGGATGAGTGGAAATATTCCAATATATAAAAAGAGTGGCATCTCATCTCCAATAAATACGAAAGCGATTGTGAATATCACAAACTATAAACCAGACGAATTGCGAAAAGTGCTAGAAGATCTCGTGAAAGATGTGGCACGTCTTAATAGCCTATATTGCGAGCCAATTTTGTCTTCTCCTTTAGATCTGAAACATTTGAAGACATTATTTGTCGAAGTTTCGAGTAAACGACTTGGAAAATATTGATTATGGACATCTCGAAATTCTTGGATTCTTTAGGACCACTAAAATGAATCAAATATCGGTTTACATTATCACGGTTAAAGACGCTCGAAATTACGACAAACTTATAGAAAGCGTGATTCAAAGTTTCGGAGTCAACCCAACAATACTATTGGGTGTTACGCCAAAAGACTTACCTTGTGGTGGCATGGGTCCCCATATGCATGAAGGTAAATATCGACAACTTTCATGTCATGAAGTAGCTGCAGCACTCTCACATGCTCGTGCGCGGGAGTTAGCACTGGTAAAAGGGAGTACTTGGTCTTTTTTTCTTGAGGATGATTCTGAATTGATTCAAAAAGACAACTTAGATTTTTTCACAGATGTCATGACTTTGCCATCCGAGATTCCTTTCTTTATTCACTTATTTCCTGAACAAAACGGGATATTGAAAAATTGTAAATTTCCCGGAATGAAATTTATTTGGAAGATGCCCGACTACGCCAATGCATATGCTCTAAATAGTAAAGGGCTTACTATTTTCACAAAGAGTGTAAAAGTTAGTCACCTCTATTTAGCTGATTGGCCCAAATTCTCTCGACACATGGTTAAAATCGCCCCCATTAGAAGTATCTTCCGACACCCATTTCAAAGTATCGATACCTCCTTGATTAGCCACGAGCGAGTAAGAATTCAGGGAAGTTTGAGAGCTTTTACATTCATTTACAGATTGAAGCAATTCATCTTCAAGATCTCACGAATTCCACTCCCAAAATATGGCACTGAGAGGATTGCCACTGAACACTTGAGGTCTGTGACATGGTAGTGAACGAACTGGATAATATTTTTGTAACTTTTGGAGCTGGACGAAGCGGTTGGATTGGTGCTGCAAAAAGAATTACTGCAGAAGCAGAAAAAACTGGTCTGTTTGGATTCTGCTTCAATCTTGATGAAAATTGGCTTAAGACTTGGGACCCGACAATTTACGAAATTGGCTTAAATCTTCGCAAGAACCAACCGCCACGCGGATTTGGATATTGGACATGGAAACCATCTGTACTACTATGGGCACATTTAAATTTCCCAAATCATCAAATTGTTTATGTCGACGCGGGTAGTGAGTTTAGATTTTCTCAAGTGGAACTCGATAACTTGCATGCAGCACTTCTCTGCGCTCTAAAGAATAAGGGGTTGGCTTTTTCGTTACCCAATTTTCCCGAGGAAAAGTGGACGAAGAAAGATGTCATTGAGAAGTTATCGGTTCCAAAACACCACTTGCAGTCAGGCCAAGTTCAAAGTGGATTCTTGGTTCTGCCACCAATTCTCGAGCGCATAGATTTGTTAAGTAGGTGGAGGTCTTTGGCACTAGAAAAAAATGGATTCTATTTTACGGATGAAGTACTGTTAAAAAGTTCAGATCTTTTTATTGAAAATAGACATGATCAGTCTATTTTAAGTTGCCTTTGGAAAGAGATTAATTTAACTTCGAAGAGCGATCTCACCGATCCTTCGGTTTACTCTGATTTTGGGTTAATTGCTTCCAGAAACAACTCGATTCTTAGTTCTAATTCTCCACGGGGATTAAGAATTCTACTCAAGCTACTTAATCTTATATTTGACAAAATAACTAGCCTTTCAAAGCTTTACTAATTGAATTCATAGGTACTTAAAAACGTCCCTGTAGTTGGCATAACTTAGTCTTCGATAATCTAAATTCATTAAATCGGAAATACTCTCGTAACAGGAGTTATGAAAATTCTCGGGCATCAACTCGAATACCTTTGTTGATTCACCGGACCAAACCAAATTGGACAATCCCGCTCCGTGGGCACCGACTACAATTTTGGCGTTTTTGAAGAATTTAATTTGAGAAAATAGTTCCATTTTCTCCAAAAAGAGTATCCTGAATCCAATCTCTTCAAGTTGACTTTCAAATTCAGACTCTGTCGAGAGAGATCTTGTCGAATTTCTACGGGAGATATAAATTCTTTCTTCTGTTTTTGATTTCTCACCAATTCCATCTAAAAAAGTGCTTCTTAATTCCTCAATTATCTGAATTGGAGGAATGCCAGAGATATGACGCTCTTTGGGAATTAGCGTCGCGTCAGGCTTAATCCATCTGGCTACATTTTTCGTCTTTATTCCAAGGAAATCAATGGCATTTTTTTGAAAACTTGTTAGGGTTTCGTGGACTAAGAAGTCTTTATCATTCATGATTGCTCTTGCAGATAAAGTAAAGGGCAATTCATCAAAAAGCCAATGATAATAATTTTTTGCTATTGGAATGATGCAATTTGTCCCTTCTAATTTTGGCAAAGTGGATGTCTTTCGAGGTATATATCCATGAGTATTAATTGCGTAAATGGCATCCCATGTACTTGATTCTCTGACTAGCGTTTGTTTTGAATTCCTTGTCGGGTAAAATGCATGCCCACTTGGAGTATGTACAAGTAAATTCTTGACAGCTGTGAGATTTGATTGATCGAAATTTCCTTTAGTTAAATCGCACACAAGTCTAGGGTCATCAATTCTTAACTGTTCAATGTCAATTCCCAAAAACCACAGAGCTCGACTTCGAACCCACACGATGAATCTCAGCGGCACACTCAAAAGAATACGATCCAAGATATTGTAGATTGGATTTGTAAATTGAATCATCCTAAGCCTACCTCCAGATTCTTGAAACCTAGCCGCCTAGATACTACTATTGGAATGTGGAAGTTGTGCGCAATATAGCTATTACTTCGGCCGATTTATCTTCTAGGTACCTGAGTTATTTGCCATTGGCATCTGTGGCGTACAAAAGAATAAACAAAATGGAATTAATTCTTGTACTAAACCTGGGACAAGATTTCACAAAGAGGATAATCGAATTTTGCGAGCCCTGGGCGAATATTAGAGTCCTTCCATTGGTCAAAGGCGTAGACCATGGCGTTCAGGCAAAAATTTCACGTATGTGGGTCGCAGCAACCGAAGATTTTAAAAACTCCCGAATCACTCTTTGCGATCTTGACATGATCCAGCTAGATGATGTTCGGTCGAACATTATTTCAAGTTACCCAAATGAAAGTTTAATTCAGTGGGGTTACGATCATCCTTCCTATTTGGTGGAACCCGACATTGGGAAATGGCCAATGGATGGAACTACAGCGTCGGGAGCTACCTTTAGAAATCTAGTTAATCCAAATGAAAAGACATTGGTTGAATGTTTTTTGGACTGGAGTGCTTCTAAAACTTTTGATAAACGTTCAAATCCATTTAATGGATTTGGTAATTTCAGTGATGAGTCACTGCTAAAAGATTTGCTAATTCAAGCGCAGTTCCCACCGATCATTCAAAAGATTTCACGGCTAAGTTTTGAAACACGAATGCTTGGCGGCCGTATAGATAGGGGAGCTAGGGCCCCAATTTTTCCAAAGAGGTACTTCAGAGTGCATAATGTCCATGAGTACCACGGTCCTCGACCATTTCAGCATGAAACACGAATTGGTCGACAAATCTTAGAGCTTCTCGGTTTAACACAAGGAGACTACAAGGAATTCAGTTCTGAGCTTCACTCATTGCTTGATTTGTAACTTAGAGTTTTAGCTATTTGCAATTAACTACTTTCGCATCAATTTGTATAGATACTCTGCATAAACTTCATTTTGACATGTTTCCGCTGTATGTATCAATTGTGAAGAACTAATCCATCCATTTCGCCATGCAATTTCCTCTGGGCAAGAAATACTCATACCCATGCGATCTTGAAGTGATTTCACTACATTGGAGGCTATCAATAGTGACTCGGGAGTCCCTGCGTCTAACCAGGTCGCACCTCGATGGATTGATAAGGTAAAAAGTTTACCCTCCTTTAAGTACATTTCCAACAATGAAATTATCTCAACTTCACCGCGATCACTTGGAGTGAGAGTTTTTGACTTTTCTATTGCTGTATTGTCAAAAAAATATAAACCAGTGATCGCTGTCGATGACTTTGGGGAAAGGGGCTTCTCTTCCATCCCTACAATTTTCGAGTCTATGTCAAATTCAACAACACCATATTGACTAGGATCTGCAACTTCGCTGGTCAAAATTGTTGCACCACCTAGATTTGAGATTTTACTTAGTTCACTCCCAAGCCCAGATCCATAAAATATATTGTCACCCAAAATTAATGCCACTTCTTGGTCTTCAACAAAATCGCTCCCGATCCTGAAAGCATCAACAATTCCATTTGGAGATTCTTGAATTTCATAATTTACATTCAAGCCTAATTGTTGACCAGATCCAATAAGTTCTTGAAATGAACGCAAATCGCGTTCGTTGCAAATCAGCAAAATGTCACGAATTCCAGATAACATTAAAGTTGAAAGTGGATAATAAATTAATGGCTTATCAAAGACCGGCAGCAGATGCTTGTTAACGCTTTGAGTTATTGGCCAAAGCCTGGACCCGGTGCCACCGACTAGAATAATTCCCCGCACGAGCCTAGGCTACATCAAATTAATTGATTTCATGAGAAACTGCCCAAACATGTATATCATTACGTAATGAAACTTCTTGTAACTGGAGGAGCTGGATTCATAGGGTCCAACTTTGTAAGTAGAATCCTTGCTGGTCAATATGCTCCAATTTCATCTGTTCGAGTTCTAGATAAACTTACATATGCAGGAAATCTAAGTATTGCAGAGGAATTTTCGAAATCTGGTGTGGAGTTCATAGCTGGCGACATCTGTGATGAAACTAAAGTTAAAAGTGCTTTAAAAAGTATTGACTGTATTGTGAACTTTGCGGCAGAGTCGCATGTCGATAGGTCAATTAATAATCCAACTCCATTTGTTGTAACAAATATTTTAGGGACTCAAGTTTTGTTGAAGCAAGCTTTGGCTCAAGGTGTTGGAGTTTTCGTCCAAGTATCCACAGATGAAGTATATGGAAGCATTCAAAACGGGCAATTTGATGAAAAATCAAATCTAAATCCCTCGTCACCCTATGCCGCATCCAAAGCAGCAGCTGATCTTCTTGCACTTTCATTTCAAAAAACTTTTGGATTGGATGTAAGGGTAACCCGTTCTGTGAACAATTACGGCCCAAATCAACATCACGAAAAGTTAATCCCAAACTTTATCCGTCAATTATTGAGAGACAAGAAACTCCCTTTGTATGGCGATGGGCTAAATATACGAGAGTGGATTTATGTTGAGGATAACTGTGATGCGATTTTTTCGGTAATTCAAAAAGGAGCCACGGGTGGAATCTACAATATTGGAAGCGGTGTAGAGCGTTCGAATAAGGACATTGCGAATTTGTTGGTGGATCTCCTAAATTCAAATCAGGACATGATTGAATATGTCGAAGACAGAAAAGGACACGATTTTCGATACGCTCTGAATTCCCAGTTTTTATTTGAGACGACAGGATTCCTCCCAAAAATTGGAATTCTCGAAGGAATGGGTAAAACGATTGAATGGTACAAATCTTCTAAGGATTTGTAGCTATAAGGATAACCTGACTAATTGCAAATGAATTTTAGGGAAGGAGTAATGCGATGGCTATTAATGATTGGGTCCAAGTTTTCCAGCCTCAGTTTGATGATGAGGAGGTGAAGGCAGTTTCCGATGTTTTGGGTAGAAAGTGGCCTGGGCGTGGGATTGAAGTTGATGCGTTCGAAATAGAATTTGCAAATTACTTGAAAGTACCCCGAGAGAACTTAATTTCGACGAACTCATGCACTGAGGCTGTATTTCAGATCTTAGAACTACTAAACTTACCAGGATATGACGTTATTTTACCCACAAATAGTTTCATAGGTGTTGGAAATGCTGTCATGCATAGTGGCATGAATATAGTCTTTTGTGATGTGAGTTCTGAAACTGGAAATCCTACAATAGAAGATATAATTTCTGCACAGACATCCAGAACAAGGATTTTAATTGTGCAACATTACGGTGGATATTCTGCTGATATGCAAGAAATTATCTCGTGGGCGCGCATAAATAATGTGATTGTGATTGAGGATTCTGCAGGAGCTCTCGGCTCACAATTGCATAGAAGGCATTGTGGAACATTTGGTGACTTCGGTGTTTGGTCACTAGATGCCATGAAAATGGTTGTCGCAGGGGATGGGGGAATGATTTATTGCCGTGATCCGTTAATGACATCAGAGTTAAAGCAGCGTATGTATCTTGGTTTAGTTCAAACTACAGGTTTAAGTGGTGCCCAATCCAAAGATAAGTGGTGGGAATTTGATGTTAGCCATCCTGGTCGCAGATCGATAATGAATGATATCTCAGCAAGCATCGCTAGAGTCCAGCTAAAAAAATTGCCGCAAAATATAGCAAAGCGTCGGATCAACGCGACCATTTACCGTGAAAACTTAGCTTCAATTGACGTTCTAAGGATGCCAACTCAGGAATTAATTGAATCTTCAAATAATTATTTTTTTCCTATTCAATTCGAAGGCGGATCAAGAGATATCATCGCAAACCACCTTTACTCTGAGCAGATTTATACAACCTTTAGGTACTTTCCACTTAATAAGCTAAAGCTTTTTAGTGATTCAAAGCAGTACCCAAACTCAGATAGATTTGCAAATGAGACTCTCTTGATCCCTCAACACCCTGGGTTGCGCGAGCATGATTTGGAAAGGATTTGCAATGCGATTCGCGCAGGAATGGCTGTACTTTAGAGTTCTAATCCCCTTTGTCTCAAATATTATGGGGGGTTTCTATCGTCGAAGCAGGAGTAATTCAACTTTAGATCTAAATAAAACTTATGTATTCATCTTTTTAGGTGAATTCGGTTACGAACTTCTTGATTGGCAAGGAAAGATTCGACACCTAAAAAAAAATAATCCCACAATTCAAATGGCGATCCTATCGCGGAATTCATGTGAGTATCTCTACAAAGATATGGGGAAGTTTATTCCTCTCGAGACATCAACATTCTATATTGAGTCAAAAGCTGATAGTTATTTTGCAAGACCTCCGCACCAGAAAAACTCACGAATAAACGAGGTCTTTTTTTCATTAAGAATACATCGTTCCATAAAGAAATTAGTTCAAAGTATTTTCCAAGATTCGAAACCCCAATTGATTTTTAGTGACCGCGTTACATTCTTGGAACAGATTCAATTTGGCGCTAATTTAATTCTTCATGGGCACAACCTAAAGACTGCTTCCTATCAAACGGGAATTTATGAAACAGTGACATTATGCGGCAATGATTTTCAGATTCCTATTTATCAGACCCCCTTGGCAGACAAAGTGAGAGAGAATTATATTTTATTTATGAAGTCAGAAAGGAGTTCGCACAATAAGGACTTTCAGAAAATTGATGTCGAGGATTATTTGCAGGGGATCATTCCTTCCTCCATAAAGAAGATTTTAATGGAGTATCGATCCTCGAGAGTGTTTGATAGCCACGGGTCGATTGATGCTGACCGCCTACCAAATTCGATCACACAGGTATCAGTCGAAACTTTAAGTCAACAACTAGAATTGATAGAAAATGCAGAATTTTGTGTTTTCTTTTCTCAAGGTGATTTGCGAAGTCATGTCTATCTCCCCCCATTGATTGGAAAAGATGTCTATGTCATTAGTTCAAATCAAATTGCGAATTATTCCTACATTGATCATTGGAATGCAAACGTTTTCAATTTTGGTGGCAAAATAAAGATGATCGGTCCGAAGAAGGACGACTTCATAAACTTATTAAGAACATTAACCGAATAAATCTCGGGTCTTTAAATAATCATGCCAACTCATTGCGTTGACATCACGCTCTGATCTGATCAAATTCGTAAGGTTCCAATTTAAATCTAAATCTGAATCTAAAGCATTAATGGCAAAGTCGTCACTTCCAGAATAAACTTTGTCTGTGAAATAGATTATATCGGCTAAATCACTTATGACTTGAAAACCATGTGCGTAATTTTGTGGAACATAAAATAGTTCGGAATTTTCATCATCTAATTGATAGTAAGAAATTTGCCCAAATTGACCCTGCTCTCGAGATAAATTGATTACGACGCCTTGAATAGAACCACGGATGCAAAAAATTCTTTTTGAGCTCGGGCGATTTGTAAAGTGCAGACCTCTCAATGCACCTTTAAAACTCCTTGAATGGTTCAATTGGAATTGTTCAGTAGATTCTTGAGATGAGCTCTTCAAAAGCTCAGAAAAGAATCCCCTAGAATCGGGTTTCCTATTCAAGTGTATTAGATGGGGAAAAGACTCCTTCTGCGACATGGTCCTTATCCTCAATCCTATTCTAAGTGGGAATGTATCTCGATCTTTGATTTAAGATATTATATATGAGTGGCCGACACTCTTACTGAAATATATCAAAATCTTGAAAGATCGATTTTTAAGATTGATAACTACTTGGAGTTCTACGAAAAGAAACTCTCAAGTTTTAGGAATTTTCCTATAACGCTGGTGGAGGTAGGAGTTTTTGGGGGTGGTTCTCTAGAGTTATGGAAAAGGTACCTTCATCCTGACTCAACAATTATCGGAGTAGATTTGAACCCAGAAGCAGCCAGATTCGTACCGAGTGGTTGTCTTTTTTTTAGCTTCAATCAGGAAGACCCGATGGCTTGGAATCATTTCTTTGACCAAGTTGGCAGAGTTGATATTGTAATAGACGACGGCGGACATCTGGATAATCAGCAAATACAGACGATTAAATCAGTTATGCCAAGATTGAGGCCGGGTGGCCTTCTTTTTATTGAGGATTTATTTTTTAGCTATAGGCGGTCACAGGGCAATCCTTCTAAGCGTAGTTGCGTGAGTTTTTTGCGTAACATGATTGATGAACTCAATTATAAGTATGTTGAATTTAGTTCGAAAGAAGTCTCTCAATTGGTACTAATCATTGATGAAATTAGTTTTGGGACGGCCATCGCATGTATATCGAAAACTAATGCAGGCCATTCTTATAGCCCTTGGAAAATAGAAAAAAACATCACTGATATTCTAGATTTCCGAAATAGTTATGATTTGACTCAAATAGATGACTTACTGATTCGATTTCTAAAAAAAGCTCGCCGGGGAGTTAATAGAACCTTCTTAGGAAATAGCCTAATCTTGCTGAGATTTGAGGCGGTCATCTTCGAGAGAATTAGAACTAGAGGTTATCGTGCTCAAAAATAAATTTTATATTGTATTAAAAATGTCAAAGTTTTTTTTGGGGGAGGGGAGGAAATTATTTTAGGTTCAAGTGGTTTTGATTCAAATCATTTTTTCTTGCAGTGGGAGAATGATTATGGGAAGAAACATGATCCAGATCCGAAAGAAGTAATCTCTAGAATTCTCATGTCGGGCGAATCTGCTGTTGTTTGTGAGATTGGAGCCGGATATGGCCGAGTGATTGGTGCTTTCCCGAGTAATTTTAAGCTTATCGC
>Ga0209550_10003086_pt1 | contig 15892 bp, 12 predicted proteins | sample LauGreSuBDMM15SN_2_FD_187567 | JGI IMG/M metagenome (GOLD analysis project Ga0209550, IMG submission 187567) | Freshwater lake microbial communities from Lake Michigan, USA - Su13.BD.MM15.SN (SPAdes) (version 5) | ecosystem: Environmental > Aquatic > Freshwater > Lake | place: Lake Michigan...
AAGGGTTTACTGGCTTATTTAAATAAATAAATTCATCTAAAAAGTGAGTATCTGTGCTATTGACCGAAGTAGTCGAACCACTCACAATTAAGTCTCCAGTAACAGTTAAACTACCTGGCATCGTTACAGCATTCGGTAACGATAAAGTATACGTACCGCTATTAGAAGCTACTGCAATCTGGTTACTAGTACCAGCAATATTTTGAACCGCAGCAGTTAAAGATAAAGTGCCTCCTAATGCAACTGGGCTAGTACCAACTGTAATACCAGTACCTGTAACAGTAATAGAACTAGTTGCTAAAGCAGTATTAGGAATACTCGAAAGGCTAATTAAAAGGTTATCTCCGTGCGTACCGTCATCATTAGTTACAGCAACCGTTACACCATTAGACCCACGGAACTTAAAGGTGTCGGTATTTGTATCTGCAACTGCTGTATTTGTACCGTCTGTAAAGTTCTTGAAGATGTTTTGCGCAGATCCTAAGTCAGTATTTGTAATCACTGGAGTTGATCCCTCCCCTGTTGCAGTACCTACTGTAATCCCTGCACCAGCAGTCAAAGATGCAACATAGTTTCCCACAGTATGGGTACCTAGTGTTACTGAGTCGTTTCCAAGTGTGAGCGCAAGGGTTTCAGTAGCTTCCGATCCATCAAAAGCAACACTGCCCGTAACTGGACCCGTAACTGTTAAGGTAATATTACTAGACCACTTTTCAGCTTCGGATGCCTTAACTGTAAGAAGATTCGTGGATGGATTATAGGTGATTCCTTGGTCTGTATATACTGATACTTCTCCTGTGGTACTGCTTCCAAATAATACTGGATAGCTACCAGCAGTACCAAAAACGCTAACATTAATAGTATTAGCCGTAGTATCAACGTCAATGAGGTCTCCAAGCTTTTCCCAGCTTGTAGCTTGGGTCATTGCCGCTTTATTCTTTAACACATAGAAAGTACCTTGATCCTCTACGTAGACTAACGTAGAGTAATCCTTATACTGTCCAAGTACACCTCCTACAGTAGCATCTGAAAGTGCATAAAGTGCGGATAAATTAGCAACCTTCGTACGGATACCGCCGATAACAAAATTGGAATCAACTAATCCAAGATTAGCGTTACCGTGTTGCAGAACATCAATAAAATTAATAGCCATCTTGTTTAGTTTTTGATGTTATCAGATGATTGTAAGAGCCGTACCATCAAATGAATTAGGTGCATTCGACACGTATACCTTATAATTTATAGTGGCATTGAACGAGTTGGTGCGAGAAATATCTGCACTTGGTGTAGTTTCTTTGGTAAATCCCCCCGTAACAATAAGAGCACCTTGAGTTATTGACGTGATATCTGCAACTGTAGCAGGATAAGCAAGATAGACATACGTTGCAGGATTATCACTTTGGTTGCTAGGTGCAATTGTGCCGTGACCAGACCAAGCTGTTCTTAATTGCTTGAATACGTTACCTGTACCCAAAAGGCCATTAATAAGATCGCTATCAATTGTTCCCGTAATAGGTGTAGAAGACTTACCTACAATAAATGCAGATTGGAAAGAAATTGTTGATCCTGTCGAAGTTGCTGCTGGAGTGGTATACGTAGTATTGAATGCATCTGTTACTAGAATTCTATACTGAATACTTGTTGTAGTATTTGCGCTTGTAGGCGTAGTATCAATATTTGCAGTAGTCAAAGTGTGTTCTTCTGGGTTACCTGTGATGGTATATGTCTGGCCAGCTACATCTGCCCAAGCTCCACCATTAACACTTTTTTGAACCTTGTAACCAGTTAATGCAACGTTTGGAGAATTTCTAGTTATAGTACCAGCAATAGTGGTTCCCTGGTTTCCTAACTCACGAAGATTATTGGATTCATTAGTAACTGTAGTACTGGATGCTACTCTTGTTTGAAAGTTATTAGTTTGTGCTACAGTAGGAGCTGCATAATTATTAACAGTAATGGTTAAACTACCTGAGTTATAGATGTAAACGGGAGTTTGAGCTACTCCGCTACCATCGTATGCAACAACTTTTACTGCATAGTAAAAATCATTATTACTCCCTGCAGTAGTTGCAGTCGCATGGGTGTAGCTGAAGTTAGTTCCTGTTCCGGGTACTCCCTGAGTGTTTAATTCAGTTAAGCTAGCTGTAAAATCTCCAACGAGAGTAAAGTCAGCGATGTTCGTTGAAGCAGAAGATCTATATGCGCGATACAGTTCTACAGATGCGATTTTATAGTTATTACCAGTAGTAATACTGTTACGGTTATTATTTTTTACGTTGAATGTAACAGTATGGGATGGAGTAAATGATACAGTTTGGAAAGCAGCTGTTGTTAAGCTACCACCGGCGGTAACAGTCGGGTCAGTATAACCGGTAATGGCATCACGAATAATTTCTAATGCATTCCAACCAGTAGCAGGAATAGTATCATTTTGAATATACTTGCCAAATGAACGTCCTACAGGAATCTGTACAGTTAGACCCGTACCTTGAGTAGCTTCTCCAAGAGGTACCCAGTTAGGGTCTGTTATAGTCCCAAAAGTACCATTGGTAATTGCTGTGCCCATATATACATATGCAGCACCTGAAGTAGTTACAATAGCTACTACACCTTGGCCTCTTTTTGCGTTAGGAATAGCCTGTAAAGCCGCGTTATCCCAAGAAGAGACATAGATAATACCCTTAGCATGATTGCCAATAAGGTCTACGATGGGATAATTCGAGTTCTGATTCTCTAAGGAATCTCCAAATTTGATTGCCATTGGATTCAGATTATAGTGAAATCGAGAAGAATGTTTTCATTGTAAGGTCCAGTCTGTGTGCTACGGTAAAGCTTAACTGGGTAAGTTGCTGTTCCTTCAGTATAAGACCACGTTGAGATTGGGTCTGTTACTAGGTTCCAACTATAGGTGATATTAGCCACACCTACTCCACTCGTTGTGGATGCTGCTTCCTTTAAGGACTTACTTGCAGGTATCAGCAAATATACATAATTATTAGGGTCAGAAGCTGCTGAGGTACAATTTAATAAGACTTCTATTTCATCTGTTATAGAGTCCTTTGATTCTAAAGATGTCGACATAATTGTGGCACCACTTAGAAAGGTTTGCAGGTTAGAAATAGAGAATGCTGTAGAGGTAAGTAGCATACACTTCTTACGCGATTCGATTGTAATCTGCTTTGTGTGGCTTAAGGTCTGTGTATTCGCCTCGTTACGATATGATACGATAGCTGAGTAGGTATGAGGAGTTTCTACTGTAGTAGCTGTAATAGCACTACCCGTTACGATAGAAGCGAAGTAGGTATTGCTAGTAACCGTACCGGGTTTATTGATAGTACCAATGATTTGGTTTTCTTGATTACGGACGGTAACCGAATACTGATTACCGTTTGTAGAAATCATATTGTTACTGTTCGATACAACCACGATAGCCCCTGTAATTGTAGGGGCTGTGCCTAAAGCGATCTTAGTTACTCCTGATTGATTATCTGCGCCTATAATCAACGAATCGACTGTAGGTTCCCAGTAAGGTGAGATAATGTCTCGGATGATTGCTTCTACAGAAGTACCCGCATTGTAGGTGTTTCCTGTAATAGCATCACCAATGGTATTCGTTACCAGAATAGATTGAGCAATGTTACCCGCGTTATTGTTTACGCTAGGAATATTTACATTCTGCTGAATGATATTCTCAATAACCTTTACTTGGTTATTGTTCGTACTGATAAGAACCTTATTGGGTGCAGGTTCGTTGATGATTACCTTCATTCTTCAGATACTTGAGGTTTGACTTTAAACTTTCCCTCAAGAATCCGCACAATACTCCCATCCGTTAAAAACACCTCACAATCGTATACACCTTGGTTGAAGGTGAACCCTGCCGTTACAGTAGATGGAATCGTGAGACTAAATTTACCAGTTGTCAATAAAGTCATATGCTGTAACGCACCAACATCTAAGGAATTGTTAGTAGTTGCTCTATACACATACGTCTCGTCGGTGATATGATCTTTGACAGACAAGCGGGCACGGGTGATTGGAATATTACTATCCGTGTTATTCACGTAAGTAATAGTGGTGGTGTATGTTGCACCAGCTTCAATCACGAAGTTGTATTTGCCCGCAGCCATTATGATAGAGAGTAATCGTGTACGTTAGGTTTTCCTTTGCCGTTATTTTCTATGATAACAAACCCAGCCGATGAAGACCAGCCATTGCTTTCCGAATAGAAGTTGCCTGTAAAAATCGGAGGTACTGCAATCTGGCGGTAGTTCGCCTGATCTATCATTACCGTATCTACTTGGGTGTATACTCTGTTACCCTTGCGAGAATGGTAGTGACCGCCTAGCATAATGTTGTACATCCCCTGCTTACCATACTCCCAAAAAGCCTTTCCAATATCGCCTTTTGAGATGTTGTAATGGTTGTGTGTAAGGATGTAATATATGCCGTCTAGTTCTATTGGTAAAATTAAGGGATTATAGCTAACATTCAACGAACTCTTATGGTCTAACATAAAAGCAAGTAATGATGCTACCGACCCTTGAGGATCTTGGTCAAGCTTTGTGCTGACTCTATCGTGGTTACCACTTACCATATACACCCCTGCACAGTTGTGTATAGAGTTCAAGAAGTTATGGAGTACAGTATATGCCGTGATGACTACCTCTACACCAAATCCATTCTTGGCTAGTTCGTGCCACGTACTGGCGTGATTTAAGCCCGTAAACGACTCTATAAAGTCTCCAAGCAGGCAGACACTCACTGACTCGTAGTTACGTCCGTTAATGACCGCTGCAGCTTCCTGTAGACGGTCTATAACTGTACTTACATCGAAGTGCTGGTTAATAGCAGTTCTGCTAATTTCAGCCCCAATATGTAAATCACTAAGTACCACAACAGCATTTTTAGACCCTCCCAATACTTTCTTTGGAGTGAGCGTCTTGATGTGTTGTAAGGCTTCATTCTTAATATGGGAGGTATCTACTTGTTGTCTCTTCTTGTTAAGGGTCAGCTTGACTTGGTAAAGAACTATTTTCTTACCGTTTGTGTGGCTATCCCAAGAGTTACAGATATACCTATCCACATCCCAGATAGTTGTATCCACCTTAAAAAATAAAAGAGCATCCTCCAATGATTGAATAGAATGCTCTCCCTTATAGGTGTATACTGTCGAGTTACCGGGCTGCCCTATACCTGAGTCTTTAATATTTTCTCGGTACCTTCCTATTAATTTCCTTAACTGCCTTTTGCTTAAACTACTATCTCCAGCTTCTATGATCTTATCTGCTATTACTGCGTGTGGTATATTGATGTTATCCGCGCAGTATTGGACGATAATATCGTGTATGTCCATATGTTATGGTGTTAGGACAGTTAACTCAAAGTAGTAACTGCCATTGTAAGGGGTGCCACCATTTAAGGTTGCAGTATTGAAGATTTGAGTAAATGAAGACGTTGTGGTACCGCCCCAAGGATTATTAATCGTTTGTGTGAGTGTTCCTCCAGAATTATTACCCTTGTAGATTTTCAAGGCTACGGTAAACGCATTCAAAGTCGTAGGAGGTGGAACACTAATCGTGACGCTAACATCCTCTCCAGTAGAAAGGCTGTAGTACGTCTTATTTGCTGAAATAGTTAGAGCCGTACTTGTATTGCCTACAGCATATCCGGTGAAGATCTTATTCGCCCAAACCTGTGCAATCCACGAAGTTGTTATAGTAGCGTTTTGATCAAAGTTTGAAGGCACATTTAACTGCTGGCTAAAGCTACTCGTATCAGCAAACGTCTTCGTTATTGGAAATGGCAGGAACGGAGCTGAAACTTGGAACGCTCCAGCAGATAAATACTCAGGACCAGGTTGACCCCAAGTTAAAGTAAACGCATCACCCGGCTCAAACACATTCGTATTAGAAGACATAAGTAATCCACCCCCAGTCATGGGCACTAGAATCAGACTATTGTAGGCATTATAGACGGTAGCAAGGATAAATAAATTACCAGCAAAGCCCGTATTTAAATTCGTGAAGGTGTAAGAATCATCCGTTGATTGGTCTTTAACTACATATTGACCTGCAGGAGATTGATCATAGTCATACAAGTACAAGGAGTACTTCAATCTACCTAAAGCCTTACTTCCCGCTGCAATAAGTTGAACTTGTACTGAAGAACCTGGTAATCCTGGGTAGTAGTAATCTTGGTTTAAGCGTACCTCAATATGCTTGTATGCATTTAACCTGTGGTCGGTGCCATATCTCGATGCTCCAACAAGAATGTCATCAACTGTCAGGTTACCACTTTGATTATAGTCTCCAGATACATAAGCCTGTGGTAAAACAACTCCAAAAGGCTTATTAACTAAATCAAGAATAGGAGAGTCTTCTTCTAACTCTTCTCCAGCATACAGGGTAAAGACTTGGTTAGAAGGTACGTCTGTGAAAAGAGTCTCTAATACTAACGGGCCAATACCTTCAGGCATAGTAAACGTGAACGTAGCGTTGCTGCTATTATTTGCAACAGCTGTCAACTCACTTACCACTACACCTAAGTTGGTAATCTTCAAGCCTACATTTAGGTTGACGAATGTGTAGGGAGTAGCTGGACCTACAGTCAAGGTAACACTACTACCTACAGCAGTACTCGTAGGTAAGTTTGTGATTGTAGTATAGTAGCTATTGGTAACAGTATAAGTCCTAAATCCTACAGGAGGAGTATATCCCTCAAATCCAAAGAACTGGCTATCAATTAGCTGAACTCCAGTACTTTGCTGATATTGTTGTAAGGCTGCAAAAGTATCCTGAAGCTGACATTCACGCTCCAGTTGATATTGTGCCCGGATAAGGTGTAAATCACCTACAGTATTGAACTCCTTAATCAGAGCTGCCCTATATGCAGCTGCTGTGGGGTAATCACTAGCGTAAACCATATCAACATCCACAAGAGCAGTTACAACCAGTACCCGTGCAGATATTTTTCATCATGGTTATTTTTTGATCAGCTTTAGTAATACGCCCGTTAGCCATATCAAGGTGAGCACCTTGACGGAGAACAACCAATTCGTTAAGAGTATGCAGAAGCTCCTTGTTACCGCACTTGGTACAGAGAGATGCAAGATATGTGTCTAACTTATCTGAAATACACATATCGATTGTTGGGATATACATATGGTACTCATCATATGTATATGGTGTCGTACTGATGTTGTACGATACTTGGATTCTATAGACACCATCCTCAAACGAAGAGCGCGGAGGAGTTAAATCCCCCGGCTCTATCGTTATCGGATATGATGCTGGATTCGTAAGATCGTAACCCAGCGAGTTGTTATTTAAAGTAATAGCTACAGTCGTCGTTGGCAGAGTTACCTGCACAACCAAACTAGTCCTATCTGTTTCAATAGGAGTATGGTCATACAACGTAAAGTTGCCGTTTTGAGGAATAAACCTCCAGTATCCTGTAGCCATTAGTTAAATAGATTAGGGAAGCGTAACGCCAAAGATGGTCTCCATGATGGTGTCAAATGCAGCAGCTTCGTTCGTATTGGAATAAATGACCAATTCGTGTGTGTGCAGTTGAGATCCAACTTCTTGCTCCAGCATAACCGTATACTTAGTGTAAGTATGCGCAGGATTCACCGTGTACGGCGGAATTTTGGTGTTCGGACCAGCAATGTTCGTGACACCTAAAAACGGAAGAGCAGACTTCTCATCAGCTAAAACAGCTGCAGCAGTACCAACAGAGTAAACCGGAGCAGTAACAGCACCAAGGTTAGACTCGTCGTTAGCAACAACCTTAAGAAGACGGTTCAGCGGGAAGGTGACCGTGATAACACCTGAGGCATTTGACGCACTAACTCCATAGAACTGCGTACCAACTTTTGCACCGATAGCATCGATACCAGCTTCGATTTGTGCAGCGGTTCCTTCAATCGTAACCATTGCAAACTTCTCACGACCATCCGTGATGTCAATCAGCTTGATGTAAGGAGCAGTACCTGCAATCGTCACAACAGCAGTACCTGCCGTTCCAGCAGCATAAGCCTTTGCAGTAACTTTTTTTACCTGCGACTTCGTAAATAATGGCGAGTACTTAGTAATATCAGGACCGCCAGCTACTGCATGAACTGTAGCAAATTGGTATTTTGTATCTGCAACTAATGCGGCTGCAGTAGTAACAGTTTGAAGAACGCCCGAGGCAAGTTCCTTCTGAAACCAGAAACGGCCATCATCTTTAGCAACATTGTAAAAGCCTGCCAACACGTCGCCCTGTCTGACGACGAACACGGTTTTTGTAAAAGACATTTTATTGAGATTAAAGGGTTTCGTTATTCAGATTGAGATTGCTCCATCGTATTCGTTTGGTATCTAGGCGATTCAATTGCCTCAACCATATTGCGCACCGTAATATCAACGATTTCTTGGTGCGTATGCTCTGCTAACTCGCAATCTGACAACAAAGATAAACTAATTTGTCTTGGTATTCTGAGGTAATCAATGTAGATGTTTTTTAATATAAACTTTTTACCGTCTTGGAATACTCTGATGTTCTCATCGTACATAAACCCAAGAGGATTCTCTGCTGTGCTTTTGCTAAACGGGCTGCCTTGTAAAGAGTAAACTTTGTCTTGTTCTGCCACACGCAAGTCCCTGACAACCAGTGGGTCGGCTGTCGTAACTTGGTCTCCACATCCATTAAAATGCATCTCTACACGTGCATTAATTAGGAAGCGGTAATCTACAGGTAAATCGAAGTCGATATACTGTACGAGCGCACTAGGCACAACACCATCATCATAATCAATTGTAGTAATCATCCGTAAATCATCCAGACGCTTTACAGTCTTGCTATAGCCAAGACGCTTAGGATCTGATACGGGATGAAGACGTTGTTTGATAAAACGGTCTTGTGCTCTATTTAACCAGAAATCAATTTCAGCTGGTAAAAAAGAGTCATAGACCGAGGACCCCACCTTTTGGAGTCCTTGGTCTACGGCATAGTGCATCTCTTGTACAGTCATATTAAGAGTAAGCCTTTATTCGGGCTTTGATAGAGGTAACTGTTCCGGTGTTCTTCTTGTCTTTTAAGAACAAAATAGTTTCTTCCATACTATCTCCTAAGACTACATCTGCGTCTAAAATTGAATTACCTACTTTGCGCAGAATCTCTTTGCTTAAGCACTCATTGATAAGAGAGACTACTTCTAAGTCTTTGTCGAGTGCTACTTCCAAGAACCGATCAGGATCCTCTTCTTGGATAGATTCCAAAGTTAACTCTTTTTCTTTTACATCCATCTTATCTGGACGCTCTCCGTATACACGAAGAACCAAATCCATCTTGTTCTCGTCTTCAGAGATTTTAATAAACTCACGGTAAGCCTTCTTACGAATCTGAAGTTCTTGTGAAGCTTCAACAAGCTCCTTACCGCGATCCTGAAGATAGTACTTGATACGCTTAGAACCACTCATCTCTTCCTCGGTTTTAGCTACGAAGGGATGGGCTAAAGCGAACTTATACTTGATGAAGTCAAGCACATTCAATGGGGTGCCATCTTCATCAAGACCTACCTCCAAATCCAATCCCCCTTTGGGTACATCCAAGCTAAAGTTGGTGTAGTAATCCTTTGCTGCACGAGTAAAGGATACATCCGTTGGACTTACCCCAATAATTTCAGGGAGTAATGTTTTTTGTTCAGCTAAAGTGAGACCGCGTACTACGTCTCCACCCGCTGTAAATACCGAACCGATTTTGCGCTTAGACTCCAAGTAAATATCGTCCGGAAGGTTCGTAGTGTTGGAACGACGCTGGAGTGTTACAATGTGTGAGGCCATAACTATAAGGTTTAACTAGTGAATTTCTATTTGGATTGTACAAAAAAGGGGGAGGCACGTTTACCTCCCCCTCCTTTGTCTAACAAACAATTAGGACTTGATGCACTCCAAGTGTAAGCAGTTGGTAGCGCGACGAATCGCAATACCACACTCCTTCATGAAGTGAACCGAAGCACCGTCAACGTCATTTGCGCGAGTTGCGTTACCTGCAAAGCCCGGAGGAACAGTAGCACCAGCAACTGCCCAACGGACCAACTCACGGCCCTTACGAGAGATGTACTTAATGTTCTTCTCACCGTCGTACGTGCTCATATCGAGGAACACCATACGGTAAGATTCCATCGGCAGACCAGTGACCGGGTGACGATCAGCATTCAGAGCACGTGCACCATGATCAAACAAGGGCAAGTGGCGAACGGTAATCGTGTGACCATCGATGTGCTGGTAGGTCGTGAAGAAGCCACCCATCACCAAGTTAGCACCGCTACCAGAGACGAATGCAGTCTCAGGCGTATTCTTGATGTAGTTACCGCTTCCGACTTCCTGCTTCATAGCGTTGTCAAACTCTTCGAGACCACCAATACCCGTGAAGAGTACGATGTTCATCTTCTGAGCGTCAGATGCACCATACAGGGCATCACGGACAACAGCCTTCAGCTTGGCAGCCGTCAAGGTAGAGTAGGTATCGACGTTCGGGATTTGCTCCAGAACACCTGCACCCAACGAAATCGGCTTACCGTTATCATCCTTAAGGTGGATAATACCGTTAGCATCGCGGTTGTATTGCGAGTACCACAAAGCGTATTCGGTCTCTTCCTTCCAACGGAGCATATGCTGGTACTCCTCGAAGTCATACCACAAGTTCGTGCTACGGCCACCAACATTGAATTGGAAGTTCACAACACGGTCGGGCATATTGCCTTCGTATGCGTAAGACTTACGGATGAGAGAGATTTGGTTCCGCATTTTCGACGGAGCAACCCAATGGCTCTCGTTACCACGCGATCCGCTCATTGCAGCCGGAGCATACAATTGGACGAATTGCTTGTTTTGAAGAGCTGACGCACCAACACCAGCACCATCGCTAGCAACCAACTGGCAAGAGTACTCGTAACCACCAGCAACAGCCTTCGGGTCATCCATAATACGCAGTTGCGTACCATCGCTATCCTCGATGATGTACTGGCGAACGAACCAACGCTCAGGGAACGTCAAAATAACACGCTGGTGGTTAGCACCCGTACCAGCTTGCGTCGTGCAGGTGAGAGCCTTGTTGAGGCGGCCCATCACCGGGTAATCGTACTCAATATCGTTGATGTACTGAGTAGCACCCATACCTTCCGTCAAGAAAGAAAGCGGGAAACGCTTATCCTCTTGTCCAGCGAGGTGGGTAATAACGGGAGAGAGAACGTCGGGTTGGGTAAGCAGAGCATTAGCCAACGAGTTCTCGTCAGTCATTGCGGACGAATTGAATACGTCCTCATAAAGCCGAAGCTTTCTTAAGTTATCAGCAGCCATTATAAAAAAAGATTAAAGGGTTTACAGTAATTCATTTAACGGGGGTAATTCAACTGGCTTCGTGTACCCCGCTCCACCTCCTTTCATACGCTTTGTTGCAGGTTGTGACTGTTGTAAACGCTGCTTCAAGTTTTGGGCTTGAACAGTATTCTTAGTAGACTGTACGAGTTTGTTGAGGTCAAAATTCTTGTACAGAAGATATTCTAATGCTACCTGTGTTTCGATATCCAAAGCTTCACGCTGCATCATACGCTGCGTGCGTCCTTGGTTATCGACAGGTTGACTCATCCAATTAAAGAACTTATTCTTTTCGCTCTCTGGAACATTGAATCCACGCAAGACACCTTTGTCAATAGTAGATTTGATATTGTTCCATTGCTGCTGTACTTGTTGTTGCTGTTGTTGAGCTTGAAGCTTTTGCTGTTCGACTACCTGTTGTGCTTGTACAGTCTGATAGTCTTGCAACTTCTTAAGATTCCGTTCAGCTTGTTTACCAAGGATACCTGCGTCGAGGTACTCTTGTACTGTTTCTTGAATCTCTTGCGGCTCAAACCCCTGCAAAGATAGCCATTTTTCAACGACGTGTCTTTGTACAGACAAATTATCTTCGCTGATTTGAACTGCTGTGTAGTCTACTTCAGGCGAATGTGCTTGAAAGTACTGCCGAGGATCGCCACCATTGTAGCGATACTGCAAGTATTCTGCTACGTCAGGGAACTGCGAGAACATTGTATCTAACTGTTCCTTAGCAATTTCCGTTGCTGCATTACGGGTAAATTCTACAATACCATCGTAATCCTCATTGAACTCCCCTTCGATTTCATATCCTAACTTTTCTTTTAGAATTTGAATTACTCCAGGTTCTTCATCCGTAGCTTCTGTTGCAGTTACCGAGGATTCCTCGACAACTGGTTCTACTACGGTTTCTTCTACTTCAACATCTGACTCAGGCTCCGTCGTTTCAACAACTTCTGCCTTTTCATTGAGTACTCCCGCATTCGCAGGGGCATCATCATTAAGAAGATTAGCTACAGTAACCTTGCTTAAATCCAGTGGTTTTTCTACGCTCATATTTTGCAAAATTATCGGTTATATCAAAAATTTATGTAAGATTTCTTGGTGAGAAGTCCCCATTTATACTATTAACCTTTTTGTTTCATAGCCTCTACACGTTGGCGTTCCACTTCGAGGCGTTGTCTATCAATTTCATCTCTTCGTCCATTGCCATCAGCATCCATACTGAGGTTACCAGCTAACCTTATTTTCTCAACTTCAAGCTTAGTAATGCGGTCGAGTTCGTTCTGTTGGGCTTCAAACGCTTGCTTCTCTTGCTGTAACTGAGCAGCAGCTTGTGATTGCTGTTGCGCCATCTGTTGGGCCTGCTGTTGCTGGGCCTCTTGCATCTTTTGTTGTTTGTCTTCAACTTCCATGAGCAGCTTTTTAATGCCGCTGAAGTTAGCACCATCCAAAATCTGTGCAATAGTTGAAGGCTGCTGTCCATTTTGAGCAAATGTCAGGGCAAGTTGTTTCATTTGACCCAATTTGTCTTGCTCCTTACTGCTATTTTTAACGAATACGCCATATTCTGCCTCCTGATACTCGGACGGATCTACCTCAATCAGTGCAGTACGTAAATCACTTGTCACGTACGTCATCTTCTTGCCCTCTCTCCAAGCAATCTTGCTTACATCGAGCAGACCCATATACTCTCTCTCAATAAATGTCTCGTATCTACGGAACATCTCTTCTGAAATCACCGAAGACTGGAAGATTGCACGTTCTGTAGTACCTACTCCATCACTTGTCATCACAGTACCCTTACGTTGGCGGGTAATACCTACGTTCTCTTCCCATTCCTGCTTAATAGCTTGGAGCAATTGGAACTGTGCAGCGATATATTGACCAAGACTCATATCGAGAACTTGGTATTGGTTGAAGGTTACACGCTCTCTATTCTTTCCCTCGGTCGTGCTATCGATAAAGGCAAAGCCCATAGCATCTGCGTAGTACATAAACTTCTCCTCATCCCAGCCGTTACCCTTTGGTATCGTATTGATTTCCATCAACATAATCTTATCCTTGTTTTTAGCAATGGATAATTCCAGTCGATAATGGAATACGTTGTACAAGATTTGGTACGCAAGACCAATAGATACAATACTAATATTATCTGAGTGTCTATTGCTGTAGATACGTCCGTTATAGGGGAGTTTACAATCCGAGATGTTGTTCATCTGGTTGCGCTGCACTCCGTGGGGGTTGATATGGACATAGATGTCGCCATCAATCTGGTATCCTTCCCATACCTCATTCACCCAGTAGAAGGTGATATCCTCGTCGTCATCCTTCTTGTAGATTTCATCTACGACCATCTCCTGCTCAACACCAAACTCATCTACGTACTTGAGGATACCTACACGTGCGAAACTCTTCCAGCATACGTGTAAGACTTCAACCATACGGTCGCTCTCGTCATCTTCAGGCTTATTAATAAAGAGTGACTGTACGCCTCCGTAGCCATCCCGGTACTTACCAGATGGCTGTTCTAATCTATCAATATCTTCAGAGGAGAGTACATCGTAGAACTTATCTACTACATCGTTGATACTCATAATCTTACGACGCACGACCCAATCGGCATCCTCGATAAACTCTACGTCAGGCGACTTCTCAAAGTCAATATCAAGCGGGCTAACGACATCATACTCCACATCGTTCATACACACATCCTTATATGTGTACACCTCACCCGTAACCAACCAATCAAGGAATCCAAGTTGGAACTTATCTTCTAATGATAACCAGTCAAACAAGTAGTTCAATACCTCCTGTCCTACGATAGCGCGAGAGTCACGATACTTACTAAGTACCATGCTCATATACTCGTCAGGGTTATCCTGCTGTTCAGTAGGAAGGTTAGTGGGTACTCCTTGTGCGTTTAACTCATTGACAAAGGTCTGTTCAAGGTATTGCTTGTACATATCCTTGCGATGTCTATCAAATCGCGTCTGGATGTCCGCGTTACGTACTACTACTTGGTATGCTACGGGTCGGCGTGCCTTCTCTCCAAGCAGCAAGTCTACTACAGGCTTAATGATGTTGTAGTTACGCAGACGTGCAGGGAAGTTCTTCTTAGCCCAGGATTCGCTATTGTAGGGGTTGACGACATAGTTGTAGTCAGACTCCTTTAGATTGCCGTTATAGGCCTCGTAATAGGTCTGCAGCACGTGCTTGGTAGACGTGCTGAATGAACTACGATTGATAAACGCTTTGATACATTCCTTTCCCCATTCCTTAGTCTTCTTAGACCGGGGGATTTTTTGTTTAGGTACTTGAAACATATGTATAGTCAGGTAAAGAAGGTACGATCGAAGAAACTATTGGATTCTTTAGACTGTTCTACTGAGATAGTACGGTTATATAGTTCCTTTAAATGGAACATACCCACCATCATAGCAGATACTCGGTCAAAGTTACCAGACCTATTGTACTTGATAAGCTCATCCAACAGGGCTAAGTCATAGATATAGTGGAGATTATACTTCTTATCTCCATTTTCTGAAATGCCCCTTGGTGTCTTTAACCAATCACGCAAGTAAATCTCTGCCTGACCCTTACGCTCTTTACTACCCATACTCATACCGTAGCTACGGCCTAGTTTACGGATACGCACGTTGTCGGTCTTATCAAAGATTTCTACTTCCGGCATAAGATGTTGTAACATCCGATGGCGTTTTGCATATGGTATGACTTCGCCTCGGTCATTTTCAAATCCTATACGGGCATTATAATATTGCGCTAACAAAAATAAGTTATAATTGTACTCATCCTGCGCTTCTGGCCTACCTATATACGAAGCGACAATCATATCGTCGGGTTTGCTATAGGGATTAACACGTTTTATGACATATGCTGCCCCTAAAGACGAGCCATAACCATCCTGTGCATAGGGGTCATGGGCAACTATATAGAGGTCGTCAGGTATAACGTCTCCATCCTTGTAGGGTGCTTGGTAGATAACGATAGCACCAGTCACATCGTCGCCCCGTTGGTGAGGAAATTTGGTAACTGGACGTACAGAATCGTCTGGTCTGAACTTGATACCCTCCTTGCCCTCTACAAGCCTACCTGCTGTAGCGATATTGGAGTATGCACCAGAACGCATAATCTCCGCACGCCAGTCCATAAGCATAGCAGACGGGAACATATTGCTGCTATGTTGTAAGAATGCCTCTTTGGGGTTGAAAGGATACTCCGTAATGTACTTATCTACTACGCCAGCATCCTTCGAGTCGCGCTTCTTCTGGTCTCGGATAGCATTCTCTGACTGTACTGCCTTGTCAATCAAGGAGTTACCATCAGAGTCCATATACCCTACCTTATTCTTGAAGCAAGGGAAGAAGAACCCGCAGTTCTGGTGATCTGCTCCCTCGTCCCAGATGTTCTGGATAGGAAGCAGGTTGTACGCTTCGGGATTATAGAACATACTCTCAAAGTCAATCGTACCTCCAGTCATATCCCCACCCGTACCGAAGAGAACAATCTGC
>Ga0209550_10003087_pt1 | contig 15892 bp, 10 predicted proteins | sample LauGreSuBDMM15SN_2_FD_187567 | JGI IMG/M metagenome (GOLD analysis project Ga0209550, IMG submission 187567) | Freshwater lake microbial communities from Lake Michigan, USA - Su13.BD.MM15.SN (SPAdes) (version 5) | ecosystem: Environmental > Aquatic > Freshwater > Lake | place: Lake Michigan...
AGTCTTATCTTATATGCCAGTCGTTGCTAGATTTAATGATATTTTATTAAATATCTATAGTAATCAACAACTAGGTGGTAGTTCATCAGGGTCTTCATCAAGATCTTCATCACCAGATCCTTCTAAAAAAGCGGATGCAGTAGCTTCTCCATCAGGGTCTAAAACTAGCTCACCAGTAGCTTCTCCAACAGTCAATGATAAAAAAACTGTTGCTTCACCGGTAGCTTCTCCAACAGTTAGTGATAAAAAAACTGTTGCTTCACCAGTAGCTTCTCCAACAGTTAATGATAAAAAAACTGTTGCTTCACCAGTAGCTTCTCCAACAGTTAATGATAAAAAAACTGTTGCTTCACCGGTAGCTTCTCCAACAGTTAGTGATAAAAAAACTGTTGCTTCAGATGTAAAACCCGAAGATAGTACAAAAATCAATGAATTAGTATCAAATGCGGTAGGTAATATTAGCTATGGTGAAACTCTTTCAATATTAAATAAATATGTTAAAAAATAAATTAAATAATTATAAATAAATTTTTATCATATAATATATTTTAAAATCTCTAAATATATTATATAAATGACATCAAACATAAATTATCATTTAATATCCACATATAATGGATTATTATTAGATGGATCAATTAGTATGATTAATAAAAATAAAAATTATTCACATGATGATATTAAAAATTTAAATCGTGAAGTAATGGTTTTAGCAAATATGATAGCTAAAAATATATCTCTAACAAAACTTGCTGAATTACTAGATCCAGCAAATGGTATTTTAGATAGTAAATCTAAATCATTTATATTTATAGAATCAACATTAAACGAAATTTTTGTAAATCAAAATAAATTAGTAATAGGTAATTCTCCAAGTAAGATACCATTAGATATTTTTAATAAACTTGTAGATATGTTATCTATTTTTGTTAAAGAAAATAATTAAATTTATTAATTAACTTTTTGAAATACATAATAGTTATTTAATCGTGATAGTTCATAACTATTTTTATTAACTTCATCATCAAAGTCATAGAATTTTTTGACTTTCATGAAATAGTTTTTAGTTTTTTCATTGGCTTCATATGGTGCAACTTCATCGAAGAAACGTTTAAACATATTGAATTGATTTTCAAAACTATCCATATCTGTTAATACTAAATTACATTTAGTTTCTAATGTTTCAATTAAAAAGTCAGGATCAACTAAATATTCTGTTTGATAGGTACCTTCTAACATATATGATGCATTGTGAAAATCTAATGCTAGACCTGTTTTGTTTAAATTTGTTTCTTCATATAATTTCTTAAAATCAAATAATATTTTCTTTTTACCGTTGTCTGTATAATATTCAGTATAATGTCCATCAACAAATTTACTATTTAATTTTGCACCATTTATAGTAGTAATAATAACATAACCATCTTTATTAAGATATTTATTAATATTTGCACAAAAGTTATCAAGAGTTTGATCATTTTTAAATAGATAATGTAACATAAATTGACAACTAAAAATATCAAATGTATTATGTTTAGTGTCTTTTTCTGTTTCACCAAATACTTGTTTAATTGTTTGTTTATTTATGTCGGACATATTGTTAATTCCTCTGTCTTGATTTGACATATCAAATAATAATCCCGCATCTACAATTAAAAATGTTGATTTAGGAAAATTAGGCATTTTACGTTTAAATGCTTGATAACGTGATAATACACCATCTGTTGCAGAATATAAGTTATTAGCATCTGGATCAAACCCAGTCAAAGTGTTAACTCTACTGTGATAATATTTAAGTAAATCACCACCTCTACCGATACCAACATCTAATACATCCATAGCTCTACGTTGGCCATTTGGTAGACTCTTTTTAGCACAAATTACATAAATAAGATTTGATTTAAGAAAGTTATGAAAATCTCTCATAGGATTTGCTAAATTTGTTTGGATTTGATAATATATGTCAGCTTTCTTTTCTTCAGCTATAATTTCTTTAGTAACTTTACTCTTGATTACTTCCATATGACTCTCAAAAGTAGCCTCATTTGCTAATTGCGTAATATCAACAAAATCAAATGGTGTTATTATCGATCTCCATACTTTATCAGCAATGAATTCATTATTACCATATTTTCTTTGATATTTGACAACTGACTCAGTTTTATCAAAACGTGTTCTTAATGGTATCCATCTATATGGATGTTCTAATAATGGATCATTATTATATGAAAATTCAACAACTGTACCATCTTGAATGATATTACCTTCAATATCACGGGCTTCACCATCTTGTAAATATAAGTATGCTAAATATAAATTATCTTCTTTACCAAAAAGGACTGGTTGTTCATTACCAGTCTTTGTAGATCCAACATATAAATTACAAATTCTATAAACTTTATTACCTAATTTATATTGTGTAAGTTCATCTAATGAACCTGCTTCATTTTCTAAATTATGTTCAGCAATTGAATCATCAATATCTCTAGTAGAAGAATTATCATAAACATTAACGATTTGTCTAGTGTCTGGACTTCGTTCGAATTTGATATAAAAATCAATTGAGTTTTTACTAGAAGGCTTCCATTTATAAATTTTATATTTAATTTCACGTAAATTACGTGTATATTTTTGATTTAATGGTGTATATATTAAACCATCTAATACATATGGACAATTTAAATTTTTATCTTCAGTATATAAGTTCCAAATCATTTCTGAATATGCATATAGTTCTGAATTATGAACACCTAATGGGATAAAGAATAATTTACCCATAATTACATGAGGATCTTTTTTAAGTTTACTATTAATTTCTGCAAATGATGTAAAAATCTGTTTCTTATAATTACTTACAATATCAGATAAGTTAGCATTTTCTCTATATTTTTCAATAGTACTTTTTACTCCAAATGCATTAGTTAAAACATCATTTAGTTTATTTAAACGTTCTTCTAATTTAACTTCATCTCTCATATCATTCTTTTTATAGCATAAAATATCAAATGCTAAAAATAAAAATTTGTTATGATCAGATACATAATAATATTCACCATCAATTATAGTGTCATTATATGCATCTAATTTACCATAGTGACTGTTATCAATTTCTTTAACATCTAAATTATTTGAAATTAAGAATATACGTCCATTCATAATAATTAAGAAGTTACGTTCACCATCTGCTTTATCAGTTACAGAATATTGAGTAGATAATTCAGAAGCAACATGTTGATTTTCTAAAGATTGTGATTGCATAGCTGGTAAATCTTTATTGTCATTATCAGCAGATCCGTACATTAATAGTTTCATTTTTGATAAAACATCATTTTTGGTAGTGATAGAAACAATCTTATTACTTTTTTGTAATATTTGATGAACTCTATAAACTTCTAATAATAATTTATTTAATGCAGCTTCACCATTAAATCCTTTTTCAGAATTTTTTCTAATTACTTCTATTTCTAATTCATAATTACTTTTACTATCATCTAAACGATTAATTGACATATTTTGTTTAACATCTGTTAGATCAATTTTAATATTAAAATCAGTAGAACCATTAATTGATAAAGACAATCTGTGTTTAAATCTAAATGATATTTTATTACGTTCTGTTTCAGATAAGTTTATTAACTTTGTGATAGTATCTTTGTCAATATCATTTTCACTAGCTAATCTAAATCGGAGATCATAATCATTTAGGTCAACAATAGAAGTTAAACTTTTTTGTTTATTTATTATGACAATATCTTTATCTTCTGTAGTAGAGTTAATGATATTATTGACGAGAATTGAAAATATACTATGATTTTTACGAATAGATAAATTACTCATAACACGATTAATTTTATCTAAACCATTAATTGTAATTCTATAATTATTTAAATTTGAACTGTCATAATTATATCCAATATCTAATGTAGTTTCCATAATTAATGAATCTTTATTACTTTCGGCTCTAGTAATTAGATATTTGGCGAGATCCATATATTGCAAAATACTTAAACCTTGACTTTTATTAATGCTAACCTCAAATTCTGACTTTTTTTTCATTGAACTTAGTAAATTAATAATACTAGGTATTTTATCACTTTTATAGATATTTTGCATAGATTTGAGCAATTCTTTTTCAGTAGAAACCATACTTTATAAGTTATATATATAAAATATTTAAATCATTTTATATATATAATTATTTTTTCAATATTTACTATTAAAAAAATAATACTAAAATCTCTATAGTTATTCAAAATAGTAAATATTTTTCTTAAAATATATTATGATTAACAAATTTAAATACATTTTAACTTATATCTTATCTCATTATTTTAAAAGTATATATGTTCTAAAAAAACATATAATTAAACATAAACTTTCTAAACTAGATACATCTAAATTATATGTTAATTATAGTTATTATTTTAATAAAATAGTTTCTAAAGTTTTTAAAAATATATCAATTATAAAAAGTAATGAAATATTAATACTTTTATTAAATAATCATACCCAAATTAAATCTGTAATTAATAAATTTAATAAAGTTATACAACAAAGTGGCGGATTTTTATATAGTAAATATGATAGCATATTTACTAAAATTTTAAATATTTTTGATGTCATAATCGATTTATTAACTTTAGTCCCAAATACTATTTTCACAACATCTTTAAATCATATTTTAGGACCATTTCAATTAATTGCCATGTTTTTAAATTTATCTAGAGGTGATTATATGTTAAGTTTTTTTTCATTTATATCAATGATACCAGGAATTGGAACTATAGTTGGTCCAAGTTTAAAATTAATGTCAAGATTAGTTGAATTTATACATAAAAAAAATGTTAGTTATCAACAAGAAAAGGAAATAGATAATGTTTTAAATATGCGTAATATGTATAAATATGAAGATTTTAATCCATTAAGAAAATATACAAAATGGTCACCATTAAATGATATTGAAAATGAAGATTTGATAATATCATAAAATAATTTAAATATTAATAATTAATTCTAAAAATAGTCAAATATAATTTCATCTTTTTCTAAATAATCAGTTATTGATAGATCAGATATATGCATTATAAAATCTAAAAATTCTTTTAAGGATAATATAATTATGATAAATATAAAAACACCTATAACAGACAATCTAAAATATTGTCTGTTAACTTCTGGTGTAATTTGGTCAATATCTTTTGGCCGTTGGATTATTATAAAATTAGTTTTCATATTATCATTAGTTACTGGCTCCATTAAAATTATAATTAGTTAATATAAAAATAATAAATTAAATAAAATTAAATAATTAAATTTTATTTTAATAATCTTATTCTAGATTATTATTATATACTAATATGAGTAATTTTTTTAAATTTATTACACAAATTGCAGGTTCAAGTGATAGTGCAACTTCTCCAGAAGTAATAAATCCTCCTAATGTTAGTGCAACTTCTCCAACATCACCTATTTCTAATGATGATTTTTTAGGAAAATATGGTTTAATAATTGGAGGTGTTGTCGTAGTATTAGTAATAGTAGTCATTATAATTATGATGAATAAAAATGGATCAAATACTTCAACTACGACTACGACAGTAACTAGTAATAATGGTGCTTCCACAACTACTAATAGTTCATCTAGTTTAAATGTAAAAAATGCTAGTTCAAATGTAGTAGCATATTCTAATAATAATAATTCAATGGTATTACAAGATGCATCTGTAAATGGAAATAATGTCAGTAGTTTCCAAAAAGTAAATAATGGGGTTGTAACAACTCAACCAACTAATCAAGATCTAGCAACATTAAATCAAATTAAACAAGCTAATTTAGCAATGGCTGAACAACAAAAACAACGAGCACTCGAACAAGCTAATGCTACTAGAGCTTTATTTAATTAAATATTTATAAATTTATAATCTTTTTTTGTTTTATATATTCTTTTAACAAAATTAGTATTTTTATGTAATTCGAGGATATCAAATGGAACCAAATAATTATTGATATTATCCATATTAATTTCAATTTGTATATTTTCTAAATCAACATTATATTTAAATTTAACAACGTCATGTAAATATGGAATTAAATAATTGTTATTATTAACTATATAAATATATAAATCAACAAACTTATTACCTGATTTGATGATATTATTTGATCGTTTAATATTTTTAGACAGAATACTTGTTGAAATTTTATTTTTTGATAGTTTAATAGCAAGTTTTAAAATATGTTCTACATATGTGTCTGTTAAAATAAGTTGTTTTTCTTTTTCTAAGTCTAAAATAAACTCTTCTAAATTAATTCCTAATAGATATTTAATTGAATTAAATTGTTCATTATATTTAAGTTCATTATTGTTATATAAAAATTCAGTAAATTTAGAACAGTGATTATTTTTCATGGACAATGAATTTATATGTAAATGTAAAAATTGATTGAAATAACTACAATCACTCATATAAAGTTGTTTATCATGATAATTTAATAATTTTGAAAAATCAAAATTATCAATACCTATTATATCTGAATATTTTTTATAATCTGAATATAATATTATTTTTTTAATATTAAAATAATGTCCTAATTTTTTAATTAGTTTTAATATTTCATTATAATCTATATTTTCAATCATACTCATACCAGAAAACTTAAAATAATAATTTATTACTATTATAGGTCCAATTTCAATCATTAAATTAATATTACCTGTTTCAGTATCCATCCATGTTAAAAAAAATTCTTTACCAAAAGTTAAAAATCGAGTTTCTTCACTTAAATTATTTATATAAAAAAATTTATCATATGGTCCAGATTCTAATTTATTTATTTCAAATGTAATATATTTATCATTTATTAAAATATTAAATTTATTTTTATATTCATTATAAAAATAATCTAAATTATCTCCCATATTATATCCCGATAATGGAATATCAAAATTTAATAGTTTGGGAATAGATTCCTCTTTGTATTTTGTTATATCTATATAATCTTTAATATATTCTATCCATTCAAACTCATATTTTGAAACTATTAATTTATTTACTTTAGGATTTGGATGGTAATATTCAGTATCAGTTATATTCAGTAATTTAAATTTAGATGGTGGAAATAATATTTCTTGCTCTTCTGGAAAATGTGAATAAAATTCAATAGATAACCCAGAACCTTCTTTTCCAGGTGGTACTTTTATTTTAACTAGAATAAACCCAAAATAATTTTTATCTGGATCTAAAAAAGGATTTCGTGTAACAGATAAAAACCCATTATCTATCCAAATATCATCTATATTTAATGATTTTAAAAAAGAATCATTTGATAACCATCTATAAAAATAATAAGTTTTATCCCAACTTGGTGAATTAATTAAAATAGATCTAAAATTTTGTATATGTTTTTCTAATGAATAATTACGATAATTTTTATCGGGAAATCTTAAATATGAATTGATTGGTGTTGAACCAAAAAATGAATAATACTTAATATATTTATCTGCATAATTTTCTTTTATATAAATTTGATGTTTAAATAAATTTATAGCATTAATATCATATTCTGATACATCTGAACAAACACTTTCAATAGTTGAATTATCTTTCCATTTTTTCATGTTTAATGCTAAATATATCAATTCTGTTTTTGTATAATATGGCGTTGTTGATCGTAATATAGGTAAAAAACTAGGTCTTAAACATGTACTAATTTCACCAATTATAGGAGAATTATTAAAAGTTACTTTATAAAAATTATCTTCAAGTATGGTAAGATTAAAATTTGATAAAAAATTAAGTTGTTTTTCTGCCTGCAACCTCCCTTTGGAGTCATTACTCGCCAACTGGGATACATCTGGATTATTTTTTGACTTTATAAGTTTAATAATATTATTATCTATAGGTCTAAAATGAAATTCAGTAATTCTACTATATAAATCATATTTACTTACTAATAATATATTCTCAGTATAAATATCATATAATGGAAATAAATTAACATTTAAACTAATGTTATTTTTTAATTCTTCCGATGGTTTAATTATAACTCCTAAATTATAATATAATTCTGAAATTAAGTCATCATAATTATTATACGTTTTTTTTAAAATATTATTATTATATGATAATTCAATATTTGCCAATAAATTGGTCATAATTAATTATAATAAATATTATAAATTTGGTCAATAAATTTAATATATTTATTATAATTAATGGATCATTTACAAGAAATAGCAACTAGTAAACTAACAATATTAGACAGTGATGAAACTGCATTAAGTTGTAACGGTTATGCAGAATTTGAAAAAGACACAGTTTTTAAAAACTCAATTAAAGTCCATAATTATTTACATGTAAATAAGGGTATACGATCAGTAGGACCAATAATACCATTAAATGATACTATATCATTAGGTACAATGCAAAATCAATGGTTAGAAATATATGGAGCAGAAGGAAATTTTAATTCATTGAATGTAGATGTATTAAATGTAAATAAGATTAATAATTTAGAATGTAAAGAAATAATACATGAACATATAGTTTTAAATGATATAATAAAAAACTTTGATATATCTGAGAAAAAAATAACGATAATGAATTTAAGTAAATTATCAAAAACATATACACAAGATTTACTAATAGATTTTTCACATAATGAAATAGATATAATAATAAATCTACCAAATAGAATTAATGATTATAAAAAAATTATTATTATAAATCCAAATAAATTAAGAATAGAAATTAAAAATAAGTTTGTTATGATCAATAATAATAATTCATATCAAATATATGAATTTTTTAATGATGGATATGAATGGTATCCAATTTATATTTATTAATTCTTTAATTATTATTATAATTAAATTATAATAGGATTTTTATTAAATTTAATTATATCATTTAATATTAATGACTGGAGGTTTAATCCAATTAATATCTAAAGGATTTATTGATAATTTTATAGTTGAATCACCAGAAATAACATTTTTTAAATCTGTATTTCATAGACACACTAATTTTGCTATTGAAACATATGAAAATACTTTTAATAGTTCTAATATGTTTGGTTCAATTAGTGAATGTATTTTGAAAGATTATGGAGATCTTATTTCTGATTTAATAATTAAAATTGATTTACCATCTTTAAATGGTAATGTAGTATTTAATACAGTTTGTACTAAAGAAATTTGTGATTGTTATTGTGTAAAGTGTCATGCTAATGGACAAAAAACAATATATTCATGGGCAAATGGAATTGGTCATGTAATCATTGATTATGTTGAATTACAAATTGGCGGTAAAGTTATAAATAGACATTATGGTGAATGGTTTGAAATTTGGACAGAATTAACACAAACTAATGAAAAAAGACCTGGATATTATGAAATGATCGGTAAAAAAGAACCAATTAACTTTTCTTTCTCTTCTTTTACTGGCACTATGAGTTTATATGTTCCTCTAAATTTTTGGTTTTGTAGAAATATAGGTTATGCTTTACCTATATCTGCACTATATTATGAAGATGTTGTTTTACGTATCAAATGGAATGATTTTAATAAATGTTATGTTTCTAATAATAATTCTAAAATTAAATCTACACCATTATTTAGTGCTTCTTTATTAACTGATTATGTATTCTTAGATATTGAAGAAAGATCAAAGTTTCTATCTGATAAATTAATGTATATTTTTGATCAAGTTCAATTTATCGAGAATTTCTTTAATAAATCTATAAAAAATCCAAAATTTGATTTAAGTTCTATACAAAAACCAGTCAAAGAACTTATATGGGCTTTACAACGAGATGATATTGATAATGATTGGTATAATTATGGTAATAATAAAAATAGATTAATAGTAAAAGGGGCAGTTAATGATACATTTTTATCTGGAAAAATAATATTAAATGGTGTTGAGAGGTTTCGTGAAATGAAGTCCCAATGGTTCAGATTAGTCCAACCATATAAATTTCATACTAGAGTTCCTACTAATTATATATACAATTATTGTTTCAGTTTAAAACCAGAAGAGTTACAACCAACAGGATCCTGTAATTTTTCAATGTTTACAAATGTTTATTTATATTTATATGGAGTTCAAATTCCTGTAGATTATATAATTAAACTATGGGCTGTTAATCAAAATATTTTATTAATTAGTGATGGTATTAGTGGTATTGCAGAATTTTAAATAATTATATTAATTATACATAATTATTTAAAAATAAATATAACTTTATCAATCAATTTGTAGTTTAATTATATCTAAATTGTTAACTACATTTATTCTATCAGATAATAATCTCATTTTTCTATTTATTTCATCTACAAATCCTTGATTATTTGTTATTCCATTTAATAAGTTTTGTAATGCAGCACTATAAGTTAGTACTTCGCCTGCTGCTCCATTATGATAGATCGGTAATTCATTAATTCTATGTCTAAATGATAATTTTGGACTTGGAGTATCAACTACTAATTTCATTTGTGATGATTCTAAAAAGTTAAAATATGATTTTAAATTTAATATATTATTTTCAATTAATGATTTTGTAGATTTTACATTTATTTGACGTGTATAAATATGATATAAACTTAATTTTATTAAATTATTAATTGTTTCATTTTCTTCTAAAGTTTTAATATATTCTATAGATGATGTATCAGCAAATAAGTTATTACCGTTAATTGTATAAGCTGTTATCAAACTACTACAATTTGGACTCAATAAGTAAGAAAAAATTACTAATAATTTTGCATATAATTTAACTTGATTTTCAGATGATATAGATTCTATAAATTCAGTTACAGGAATATCACTTAGATTATACCAAAAATATTTAGTAAATAAACTAATTTTATCAGGTACCAATGATAACAAATTATTAGTATCATTAAATATTGTGACGCTATCTAAACTTGTTACCATTTTAGTATAAATAGTATATTTTTTATCTTTATAATAAGTATAATTTTCAGAAGCAGTAGTATCAAATAAATTACCACCAGTATAATTAACCCTACTTTCTAAAATAGGTTTATAATCTACTTGAATACTACTATAGTCTATAGTTGGTGTATATTTACCATCATATAATGTCATAAAATATTTATATATTGTATTGCTACCAACATCCATATTTTTATTTAAAATTGTTTGTAATTGTATTATGATACTTTTATCACCTTTATAAATATCAGGATTACCAGTACCTTCATAATCACCATTTTCATCCTGATTATATACCAATGGTGCAATATATTTATTAATCCATGCAACTGTTAATAAATAATTTTCATTAACATCTTGATAATATTCTTTTGGATATACATAACTTGAAAAAAATACATATGATTCTTTAAATTTATATTTTGTAGCAGCAGCGTATACTTGACCACTAGTAGTAAGCAATGAAGTAAAATCAGTTTTTATTTGTTTTAATTTATTTATTATAATTAATTTAGCTGGATCTGTAATAACATGTAAAGATCCATGTATTACACTATATTCGTCACGATTAAATGATATTCCATTAATTTCTAGTTTATCATTTTTTGGTGGTAAAGTTGCACCACCAAAAGATGGTGTATAACTATTATCTAAAAAATGCATTTTATCAGACATTAACATATCTATGAACATAAATTTAATTAATTGATTTATACATGATTGTTTATAATTATCAAAAAATAATTTATAATCTCTTAATGTCAATGGGAGTTTATTAAATTTACCACTGTGAATTTGTAAAGCAGCTTTTAAATGTGTAAAAACATATTCTTCTAACAATTCTACAATAGGATGTTGAACAATTTTAATATGTGTATCAAAATGGATATCTAAATCAAGTAATTTAATGTTATATGAGTTTAGATAATTATGACCAATTAACATTTGATAAGCAATTTGTGTTTTATCATATTTATTTATATGTTTTAATGCATCAGTAGAAAGTAAATTATCGTTACCAGAATATAAAATACTATTTGGTGGTAAACCAAATTTAATTAATTCTTCAAGTACGTGATAAAAACTACCATCAACCTTGTCATTATATTGTTCAAAAAAATACTTCGTTTGACTATTTAACATGTCTAAAAAAGTGTTATATTTTAAATAGTTATTTAATGTAAGGTATTCCATATATAATAATAAATTGTTATTGTAACATGAATATTTTACAATATCTCTTGATGGAATAGAATAAATAATACTATCAGTAGTATTATTACCTAAATTATGATTTGATATTCGTGCATATGCATCAGCTTCTTCATCAGATAGTGGTGGTCCAGCTTGTGCATCTAATATAATTTGAGTAATTGGTATAATTTGTCTTGATTCAGTTGCAATATTGTTTCGTTTTTGTATTACCATGTTTGCAGGTACATCATACGCACGTTTAACAGTATCTGATATAATGTTATCTCCAATATTATCTATAGATGCAATACAAAATGAAAAGAAATAATCAGTTATTAGTTTATCATTTATTTTAATAAATCTCCAACTATAATAATGTTTATTAATATCAAGCTTTCCGGCTTCTGCTTCATCATGTAATGTTTGATCAAAAGTTAATCCTTTTAAAACACCATTTTCATGTAAATATTCTAATTTATCGTCACGCATAAATTTAAATTTAAAATATATACCATTTGGTATATTTAGTTCTAAAAAGTATGTATTATTTTGAATTAAATTATTCATTTCATATGCGACATATTTATCGGTAACTAAATATATTTTATTGAATTGTTCAATAGGTGGATTTAAATTATAATTTTTAAAATACCAAATACGAACTTTAGTATATGAGCCACCAACTTGTTTTTCATTTAAGAAATTAGTTAAATCGATTAGATTATCCATAATATAATAAAATATATTAATTCTTATTATATTATTTAAATTTTTAAATTGTTAAATTGACATCAGGTAATTCATGAAAAGCTGAGTTAAATCCACTTATTAAATTATTAAATAAATTTTTATTTATATTTAAATTAGCAATACCATCATATATTGCAACTATTGTGTCAATTAATATATCTTTATCAAAACCATTAATATTTTTAAATATTGATGTTGGATTAATTAGATTATCAAATCCAACATATTTTTTATTAAATTCAATAATATTAATAGTTCCATAATTTCTAGTTATAACATTTTTTAATAAATTAATATTATCATGAAGTAAAAATGATTTACCATTTGTAGTATACTCAATATTATATATTATATGTTTTGATTTGATAGTATTAAAATAGGTGATTTTTATTAAGTTATTTATTATAAATGATTTATTTAAATATTCAACAAAATGTAAAGCCATAATGTCCTCTAAATAATCTATATTAAATATAGGTTCTAATGATTTTATAAGAGATGGAGCTGTAGAATTTTTAATTGAATTGTGTAATAATGTATAACCATCGTATGCTAACATTAATTTACTTAATATTTTTTTTAAATTTCCTAAGCTAAACTGTCTAAATAAATCGGCTGGATCTAATATTTTTTTTACTTTTAACAATGGATAGTAATTAATATGATTAAAATAAAAAAAAGATAAACAATAAAATTTTAAATTGTCATTATTATTTTGAACTTTAATTTTAATAATTGAACTATTTTCATCAATATAATTATTATCTTTTGGAGATTTATTTATAATTTTATCTTTTTTAATTATTATTTTATTAAAATTATTTAATAATCGTTGTGTTTCTTTAAAATTTTCAATTCGTAAATCGATTGTTTTTTTTTTTGTACTATCAATTGATATTATTTTATCTAACAATCTATAAATATCCATATATGTAAAATTTATATTATTGTAATCGTTATTGCTAAAACTATATTCATATGTAATTTTTTTAAATTCAGGAATAGCTAATATTTCATCAATATCCGCAAAACATCCAATCTTAAATTTTATTTCGTTTTCTCCATTTTGTAGATTTATAAATTTAAAATCATATGTTGGATTTCTATCTACAGTGTACATGGTACTGCCTGGTATTGGCACAATAGGAGACACATCCGTCGCTTTATTATGTAAATTTAATATTATTTCCCAACATTTAATAATATTATTATGATCTAAAATAATTTCTAAACGATTAATTTCATTTTTAATATCTAATTCAATGGTATCATCTAATAAAGATTCATTAGATAACTTATTATATTTTTTTAAACATTCTAAAATATTTTTTAAATTATAATATACTTTTGTAAAACATAGACCATGAATTACTTGTTCTCCATTACTATCTAAATAAATTAAAATACCATCATTAATTGGATTACTAGGATTTATTTCTTTATGAGATTCTAATACAATATCATTACGAACTGGAACTGCTAATATATTTAAAACATGTAATATATGAAAATTATGAATATTTTGATAATAATATGAACTATGATTCATAAGATATGGATAAACATATATTTTATTTTTACCAATATCTACAGATGGTAATGTTGGAAATACAAATGTATTTATAAAAGATAAATTATTATATTTTTCAGATGAATAAATATTACTAAATCCCAATAAATCATTAATATAAAATTTAATTAATTCTAAATTATATAAATGTTTATTAATTCTTAATTTACATTCACTTGCATGTTGTGACATATTTGGAAAAAAATGGATATAATCTTTATCAGTTAATTTATCGAAATAACTATCATAGTAATAATTAAACATATTTATATCACGAACAATGATAAATTCATTAATACCATCAGTAAAATATAAATTATCAATACCATCTTCTATAATACTATCAGTTGCTTTAATTACATAGTCATTATAAACTTTACTAATTTTGATAAGACCATCATTATTATAGATAGAGAATGCGAATACATTTGTTTTAATATTTTTTATAGGAATAGAGATATTTAAATAATGTTTAACGCCATCATTTATACTTTCATTATATGAAAAACTATCAGTATATTCATATTCTTTATATTTCCATTTAGCTGGATCTGGATTTGTATCTGGAATATATAATTTATATGGATCATCTAAAGTATATTCGCGAATTTTAATTTTATTGAAAGTTTTAATAGATTCACTTTCACTGGAAATTACAATATTTTTAATTTTATTATAATCATTATATATATTCATTAATTAATCTTAATTAATATATATTAATATAAAAAAATATTTATTTTTCCAATTCATTTAAATGCCAAACTTCATAAGTATTATCAGGCATAGAACGCTCAATTATAAATGGTATCATATCCATTTTTAATTCTATTTCAGCAACTTCTGATGGTGATTTATCATCAACATTTTTTACAAAAGGCGGTGCTCCTAATGCCAATTGTTTAGTTCTTGTTGCTAAAATTCTAACACGTTCATATTTTGTTAATTTTGGAAAACTTAATCGTCTTTCTTTCGGAACTTCGACAGGTTCATCACTTATTTCTTCATATTCTTCATCGATTAAACATCCTGCTATATCTATTTCACCTACTTCTTCATCGACTTCACCTTCTTCATTTCCTTCGTCATCATCTACATCTATTACATCATCGTCATCTATTTCATCTTTCTCTTCAGCTTCTTCAGTTGCTACATCTTCAGTTTCTTCTTCTCCGTCTGAAGAAGCATTAGATTCAATATCAGAGTTTAACTCAGTTTCTTCTTCTTCCTCAGATTCTAAATTTTCTTCTTCATCGTCAGAATCTTCTTCATCATCAGAATCATTTTTATCTTTATCTTTATTTTTATCTTTATCTTTATTTTTATCTTTATCTTTATCTTTTTTTGTAGCACGTTTTTCATATGTATTATTTAATATAGTTACTAAATTAGTATTAAGATCAGGAGCATTTAAAGTAGC
>Ga0209550_10003088_pt1 | contig 15890 bp, 13 predicted proteins | sample LauGreSuBDMM15SN_2_FD_187567 | JGI IMG/M metagenome (GOLD analysis project Ga0209550, IMG submission 187567) | Freshwater lake microbial communities from Lake Michigan, USA - Su13.BD.MM15.SN (SPAdes) (version 5) | ecosystem: Environmental > Aquatic > Freshwater > Lake | place: Lake Michigan...
CCATATATATTATCCACGTTGTTTTTTTCAATTTTAAATAAAGAATAAAAATAATTGCGAACCAAAATAAACAACAACCAAAATAAACAACAACCAAAAATAAAAAATATAATAATATGATATACAAAAATGGTTAAAAAAATGATAGACGTCAATAATATGATGAATGGACAATTCTTGTTGCTGGTCGTATTTATAGTATATATCATATGCAATGTCCCTACACCTGAACCCATCGCGTCATTAATTGACTCAACTCTTGGCTATGTAGTTATTATTGCGTTATTTGCACTTATGGCAGTAAATTTGAATCCTATTATCACCCTTGTAGGAGTATTTGCAATATATCTTTTGTTTAAACGCTCTAGTATTTCAACCGGAAGTTTAGCAATGACGAAATTCCTCCCAAGTGAAACCGCAAAGGGACAATACCTGAATGCATTTAACCAATTTCCGGTTACTTTAGAGGAAGAAGTCGTGCAGCAAATGGCACCGCTTCAATCCGGACCGGCAATGGGGCGGAAGTCGTTTGCACCGGTAATGAATAACCTCCATGATGCTACTTTTTTGAACAAGTTGTAGGTGATAGGTATTCAGGGTCAGCGAGAGAGAGAGAGAGAGGGAGAGACGAGGGGATAACACCCCACCCCAATAAATCTATAATATGTTATATATATTTGAATAAAATTATATATAATATATTACTTAAGCGTATGTATGAAGCAAGACTATTTTTTTCACTTCACGTCTGCAATTGCACCGCACCGGTAGCGGCATTCGTTTTGGTAAAAAAAGCTCTTTTAATAACCCATATAACTATTATACATACTATAATAGAAACAATAAACTGAACTACTCCTGAATTTTTTAGACCATCCAATAAGTTAGTTATACTTGATATTTTAGCAGAACTATTGTCATCGGGTGCGGGTGTGTATAGTTCTTCACCCTCTGCACCCGTTGGATTGCAATCAATATAAATTTCGCTGGATTTAGAAGCAGAGCTATTAAAATTCGGAAATTTTGCACTCTTGTATAATGTATTTTGTTTAATTGGGAACGCCGACGGATTAATCAAACCTTGCAGTTTTGTAATTGCATCACTGGATATATATTGCCCACCCTTACTTAAATCAAATAAAATATAGTTTGTTGTTTTTAGCTGAGAACAAAGACCAAATTTTGGTAACTCTGTTCCTATATAATAATAATATTGTGCATTTGGTATAAAATTATTTAAGTTGAAGTTAGTTATATTTAAATTTTGGGGATTGGACGACGACGACGACGACGAGGAAGAAGAAGAAGAAGAAGAAGAAGAAGAAGAAGAAGAAGCACGTGGAGGAGATGGAGATAATTTTGAATAATCGTTAATTATATTTTGTAAAACTTGGCTACCTGTTTTAGAAGATTTATAATCAGTAGATGCACTACCAGACTGATATGGAATCGATACTACAAGTTTATCTGAGACACCACCATCGTGAAAAATAAGCAACTCTATTGGCGCGCGCTGATTGTCATATGTATGTAGCGACGGCTGATAAACACGTATTGATGTTACATTGTAATTTTGGCCATTGAAAATAACCTGGGAACTTGTTCCACTATTTTTTAGGTCGTATTTAATGTCTAAATAGTTACCACTCGCATCTGACTTATTTACTGAAACTACACAAGCACTATCATTGTATTCATGGTGATACGTGCAATATACGTTACATTCTTTAATAGAAGGATCCGTCGAACTTATATTTATGGGAGTTGAACATGGTGTACTGGATGACATGTTGAATTACTAATATATACTAATATATTTTATTATTTTTTAATGTTTCTTTATTTACAAATGATAGTTACAATGTATGAATATTAAGAAATATATTTTTAATACTTGATATTATTGTTGTAATCACAATTAAAAATATATTACTATATATTAATTAAGTATATAAGTATAGACTTAACTATAGATTTTTTTTAACAATAATATACACAATAGTATCATGAACCCATCATTATTAGATCCACAGGAAGGTGGAAAGATGGAGCCTTTAAGTGGTCAAGGAGGGTCAACAATGGATCATACTACTATAGATATGAAAATACAACTTGTTGCGGATGCCTCCTTGCCATCTTATTTGATTCCGAAACTTACATGTGATGGTGGCTCAACACCTATTCCAAATAGCAAAGTTAGCATAACATTAAAAGGTGATAGTTTACGTAAAGAAACAACAGCTCCAGCAGATTTTAAATGTGAAATAACAAGTAACTTTTTAACTGATAAAGAAAAATCTGCTATAACGATTGAAACGTATTATATTGACAATAGTTCTTCTCCTGTTGGTCCTCCCAAAGTTAACACCATATACTTTGATGAAAGTTTACTACTATCTTATAATAGTGCTGGATCATTAACAAGATCAGATAACCCTTTTTTAGCGACTGCTACTACCCCCGATAATGGTGCCACTTATACTTTTGAGTTTGATTTTGATAAAATAATTACATATATAAAAAAATTACCAAGTTATGCACAAATACAAAATATGTTTACATTTGTGAATAATATTCGTGGGACAAATGTAGTTAAGACAACTTTAATAAATATTTCCCCTAATGGATTTTTAAATCTTAAATTTAGTGGTGTTCCGTTTAATAATTCTGATATTACTACCAATTCGACCCTAACATTAGATATTAATACTACTAATGGTCCCGTTCCCGATGGTTGTAATGTAAAACTACTATTTGGCAGTGAAATATTAACAGGCCATCTACATAAAGTTCTTGAATTATCAGATTATAAAGATTTTGATTTTTCCGGCATAGCTGCGGCTAAACCGCCAGCAACTCCTCCTCCTCCTCCTCCTCTTCCTGTTGATCCTCCTGTTGATCCTACTGCAGCAGCAAGAGCAGCGGCTGAAAAAAAAGCAACAGAAGTAAAAATAACTGCAAAACCTGTAATAGATAAAGCTGTAACTGATATAAACACAAAAATGAAATTGATAAAAGAAGAAGATAAAAAAAAAATACCCTCTGTGATTACAACATTTATCAATGCTTCTCAGACTTTAGCCACAGCTAAAGCAGGTGCTGACTCAACGACAATTTCTAATGCAGAAGCTGCCTTAAAAGCGGCTTCTACTGCCAGTGGTCTTACACAAGCAATTGCTGCAGTATTAGCTCCCGATTCTTCATTTCCTGATACTGTAAAAGATGTTCTTAAAGAAGCACAAACTATACAAGATGAATACGCTAAAATTAATGCTGCCGATGCTGAAGTTGTTAAGATTGCAGCGGTGAAGGATGTTAATCTTGTTCCTACTATTAAGGTCGGTTCAACATCATCACCAAGTGATGAAATAATAAAGTTACGAACGCAACTTGAAGCCACTAAAAAAAAAATAGAGGAATTGAATAAGAAATTGGAGCAGGCTCAGGCGGCTGTTTCAAGACAATCTGTGATTGTGGCAACAAACGCCAGTGAATGTGGTAAGGGTGGTATTTCTATGGAAAGTAAAGGTGGATCATTTATTTTTAAAGTTCCACATAATATGATTATAAGTCAAATTGCTCCAAATATGAGTGCAGTTATTGCAAAAAATGTATTAGCAAGTAATGCAGAAGAACCTGAGAATGGTAATGCGGTCGTAGTAAATGCGGCTCAACAACCTCCGTTTGCACCTCCTCCGGACCCACTTGGGGATGCAGCTCCGCGTGTAGCTTCGAGTGTAGCTCCGAGTATAGCTCCGAGTATAGCTCCACTTCAGAATGCACCTTCAAGTGCAGCTCCACCCGGAGCTACTATTGAAATAGACCAAAGTAAAAAGACTGAATTAGGTACGGCAAAAACCACTTTAAGTGCCTTACAACGACAAATAATACATAAACCCATTTCATCGACTCATAGCGAGGTAAGATCTTTAGAAACTGCGGTTACAGCTGCAGATACTGCAGTAACAAATTTCGACGCTGCACCTACTAATAAAACTGATGCTGCAAAAAAAATTGCCGAGAGTTTAATTGATAAGGCGACTGGATTAGTAGCCGCAGCCGAAAAGGCAGTGAAAGATGCGATACAGAAAAAAGAAGCAGATGAGAAAGCTGCTAGTGATCTAGCTGTAAAAATAGGAAAACTTCAGGATAATTTAAAAACTAATGCACAAAATGTATTAGACGCTGCGAATCAAGAGTTTGGACAAATACCACAAACAACACCGCCAGTGTCGCCACCAGGTGAATTAGAAAATGCAAAAACAGCAATAGAAAAAGTAGAAGCAGCAATACAAGCAATATTAAATGCACCAGAAGGAGCAGATAAAGACGCATTAATTCAGACGGCGACTATTGCAGTAGATGCGGCAATTACGGCCGCGAAAACGGCTGATGTTGCTGTGAAGGCGGCTGTGGCTGCGGCGGCGGGGAAACCTCCTACTGCTCCTCCTTCGGGGGCTGATTACGCGACTTATGAAAAAGCATATCAAGATTATGACGCTGCAAAAAAAGAGTATGAATCATTAATCGCCTCAACTAACGAATTACAAGCTGGTGGGGCTACTCCAGCCGAAGAAATAACAGCAGCTAAAGAAACGCTTAAAACAGCCGTTGAAGCTATAACAATTCCTGCAGGTATTGTAAAATTAGACGAAAAAGCCTTTGGTGGTTTAACTGACGACGCTACAAGACAAGAAGCAATTACTAAGGTAACGGATGCAACTACTACGTATACTACAATTATTCAAGATATTAAAGCTGCATCGACTACATATACTAATGCCAAAAGTAGGGTGATAGCGGCAGCGAAATTAAAACTTGATAAACTTATAAATTATAATGAAGCAGTCCAACAAGACCTACTAAATGATCAATCCAAAATTTCGGGTTCGGGACCACAACCAAAAGGTAATGAACGAATAGAAATCGACGAACGTATCAGGGCATTTGCGTTAACAATAAAAGAAAATGAATTAGCTATAAAAACAGCACAACGAGAATATGATGCAGTAAAGGAAAATGATTCCCAAGGCGGCGGCTCCAAACAATCCAAATCATCCAGCTCAAAATCTAAATCTAAATCTAATTCCAAAAATAAAACGAAAAAGAATCATCATTCCAAGTCAAAATCCAGTAAAAGCAAAACACCAAAGATTATAATGAATGAGTAAATCAATAAGTAAACTTGTTATTACAATTATCACCCCTATATCATATTGTAATTAATACGTATACTACTATATGATACTATTCTACCCCTACCCTCCTTACACTACCCAACGATCTCATCCAACAATCTCATCTACTGCACCACTAATATTCTCAATATTGTGAAAACAGATTTTATTTATCTCCGCAGGGGAATATTTATACTCGATTCTACTCCCCGTATTCGAAATTTTTTCAAGTAAATCATTGCCAAGTTTCGTATCATAAAACAACTCCAGTAATTGTATCATCATCTGTTGTGTGCATTTTGTAAACTCGATATGTTCATCCAATCTCCCCGGGCGTTTAAATGTTTCACTAATTTTCGACGGGTCATTCGCTGTGCATATAATAATTCTCCCGCTCGTTTCAACCAACCCATCCATAATTGTCAGCATATCTGCATCATTAAATGAATATTTTGGTTTCATACTTGCTGCACCAGCCGTCATTAGGTTTGCATTCGGACCACCCGCTCCTGCTCCATCACCACTTCCTTTACATTTTCTTTTCCCACCTTCATCACCTCCGCTGCCACCCCCGCTCCCACCACCACCCCCTTCATTGCTACTCGTATCACTATCCACTGCAATAACTTTTGATAATACGATATCGTCGTCTACGCCGCCCATACCTCCGATACCACCAACACCACCAAGTCCCATCATTTGCATATTCATATTCAACGCCGCCAGGGCCGACGCCGCCGCAGCATTCGCATTCGCATTATTTATCTTCTTCACACTAATACTATCCAATATTTTATCAAACTCGTCAATAACGTAGATGCGTTTATTTGTGGGAATATACTGCCCGTTGATATAGTCACCATAAAAAATATTCTTCAAATCCGTCACTTTCTTGATTTTATCAATGTCGTTGATATTCACAATATGTCGCTGCAATTCCTGTGCAATCGCTTTAATCGTCGACGTCTTCCCGCATCCAGGTGGACCATAAAATAGGAGCCCAAGTTGGTAAGGTATTCCGCGCGCCTGATACCACTCCTTGTTATTTATGAAAAAGTCGATCCGTTTAATAATCTTATCTACATCCGTGAAGAAACAATTGGTTTTCAAATTCTTGGTGCTAAGTAGTTCGTATTCGGAGCATAAAATATTCGACATTTTTTGGTTACGACGTCCGTAACTACCACCATCATCGTCGTCGTCGTTGTATCCACCACCCCCTCCTCCACCTCTGCCGCTATTCGCCTCGCTCTTAATAAACTCGTAAATGAATATTTTATCCGTCATTCTCGACTCTATTTTTTTCGTATATATATCCTCGCATTTTTTCAAGAAGTCGTATATTTTTGTGATCTTGTTCTTCCTGCTTGTCATAAGTGTAAATACTATTTTCTTGAAATCAACCGCCCCACCACCACTACTTTTACTTTCTCGGTTAATCGGAATTTTCTCAACCGATAAATAGACACCATCCTCGATTTCAACAGGCAGATTGGTTTTTGGTGTATATATCTTGCTTTCATTGTGGTTTTTATCAAGGACTTCGACATATTGCAGGTTAAATAATTCGTCGGGTTTGTTGTTTTTGGTTTTGGCCTTTTCTTTACATGCATCGCATTCGTAATAGTCTATATAGTCGTGGTAGTAACATTGACATTCTGATTCTGATTCTGATTCTGATGACTCCGACTCTACGGGTAACTCTGTGTCCGTGATGGATATTTCATCTACAGCACACTCTTTTTTCCCATCTTCTTTCCCATTTTCTATTCGTTTTTCTATTTGTATTTGTTTTTGTTTTTTGTCACCTTTCTCTCCCCTCTCTCCCCTCCGCGAGTCTATAATATCCGAATAATAGTCCAGCACATGTATTACAGGATCTGGATAATTTATAAAAATAGTTGCAGAAGAATAACTTGTCGTATATTGCGTTCCCTTATAGTGTATTTTATGCATATTACCTTTTGTAAGGCTCACATATGTTTGTTTTATGCTTTGACGATTCGTGGACCAAATAAAATCCACGCTTTTTTTGAAATACATAGAAATATCCGCATGATGAATAAACACCAATAACATAATTATAAAAAATGCATCTATATAGTATATGCCCGTTTTCAGGTTTTGGATAAGAAAAAGCTCACCTAAATTTCCGAGATTGGGCATAGGAAACATGATGAATGGTGTTGTCTGGTTGTGCGGTTGTGTGGTTGTGTGGTAAGAAATATGTGCGTAGTTATATAATTATAAAAAATACATTTAAACCCTTTAAGATAATATTTAATGCTTCATAATACAACGAGTTCTCTTCCATCGCACCAAATATTAAACATAAGGTATCGAGTATTGGATTGCGTTGTCATATATCGTAGCACGGAATGCGTCATTGTATCCTTCAACATATATTGTGTCGCCATTATATATATTATCGCATCCCATGTCGCTAGTGCAGCTTCGTTTCTTATGCGTTACAGGTAGTTTTACAGACTGGTTTTTATCACTCATCGTATAAAACTGCCACTTGTCTTGGCTGGGGAATAACGGACGTCCCATAAGTGAAAGGATTGTTTCCTGACCATTTACACGTGTCAATATTCCCACTTGCCTGTATGACGAATTGACGGACCTTGTGGGGACGTTGATAGGGAATCCGCCGCCCATGCCGCCCATGCCGCCCATATACCTGTCATCACGCAGTGGTGGTGTATACGGATTAAGTAGCACATCGGCAGGTCCGCGTGTATATCCACCACCACCTCCACCATGTCGCGGAATCAGGTCTAAAAAGTTGCCACCACCATCGCCACCACCCTGACCCCCATACGCAGGTGGGTATGTATAAACGCCACTTCGACTAGCGTCGATATTCACAGGTCCCGGTCCCGACCCTGACCCAGACCCAGACCCAGACGAATTTTTACTAAATTGCATATATGCTAAATAAAGGATTATTCCGGTAATAACTAGAAATACGACTATAGTTGTGTTTTCAAAACATATAACCCCAGGGGGGCATTTTCTTGACATAATATATAAAAATATGTATATTATATTTTAATATACATATAACCTTATCATGTATTAGTATTTGTATATAGTGTTTCTCTCGTTTCTCTCGTAAAAAAGATCCAGACGACGATGATTACGACCCAATAGAAGCAGGGTTAAGTCCGTTTCCACCCGCGTTTCCGCCTCCACCCGTCAAAAGAGACATTCCGGGCATACTTCCCATATTCTGGAACATCTTGCTGATGCTGCTGTTCTCAAATTTATCAAGAAATTTCTCGGCAGTTTGAAGAATGGGTTCGATTGTTTTCAGATTATTTATCATTTCGGTTTGTTGACCGAGTAAATCGCCGGTGTTTGCACCACCTCCTAAACTATTCATAGTATTGTATGCCTGGTTTTTTTGGTTTGCGGCTCCAGATGCCATACCTTGGAACATCCCGCTTAATGCGGAGTCGCCGGAAGAACCATCATATGATGCGGGTGTAAGTTGTGTCATAGCTTCACTCTTCTTTTTAGTAAAAGCATCTTTGGGGGCAGTTACAGGGGCGCCTGGCATAGATGCAGTATTAGTCGGCATAGTGGGGGTCACTGCTGGGGGTGCGGATCCTGCATTCATTGCAGCCATAGCCTTAGAAAGTTGTTTTGCTATATCTGAAGTTGCCATAGGAGCAACCCCGCCTGTGGCAGGAACAGGAACAACGGCAGGAGGAGGAGGAACATTGATACCAGTGGTCGTGGGAGAAGCATCAGGAGCACCAGCACCAGCCGTTTCCATTCCTTCCATAATATTGTAGTAAGTTGGTGTTCTCTTATTTTTAAACATCATGATAAAATTGGTGCCGATAGTTGTAATTAACAGAACTACTATCATATTTTTACTAAAGTATGTGGTCAAGAAGCCAAGAATAACAAAAATGATTATTGCTTCTAAATTAAAATTAAAAAGATACCTTGCCGCTGTCATAATGGCAAAAAAGAAAGAAAGGTATAATACATATTTATTGTGTAAAAGGTCAGCATCGAATGCATTACTAAAACGAACTGCGGATTTTTTTGATTTCATCGGTGTATTAAATTATAGTATATATTATATATGATATATTATTATATTATATATCATGTACAGAAAAAAGTGACAAAAACCTCGATTTTAACTTCGCATAACTTCGTTCATTTCCATTTTTATTTTCTCTAATTCTTCTAGTAAAACACTCTGGTCATTTTGTAGCTCACTTATATGGTAATCGCCTTTATTCATATTTTTTGATAATTGCGATATATGTTTTGAAATAATTTTAATCGCATCTTGTTGTTTTTGTTTTTCTTCTAAAATATGCGATTTTATTTTTTCATAGTCCGATAAAACATTATTTAAAAAGGCATTTTGTTTCGCTAATTCTTTTACTTCTCTATTTTTGTATAACAATAACTGCTTTTTTTTCTCTAAAACGCACTTCATGTTATAAATATTAGTATCATTTTGTGCAATATCGAACACATCTGTTTTTTCGGTCGTGTTGGTCTCGGTGTCGGGGTCTGTGTCGGTGTCGGTGTTATAAGGCGACGACATATCCGATTCTTCCGATTCTTCCGAGTCGTCTCCCTTAAACGTATACCTTGGACTTATTTTCGAAGGTCGCATAAATGCATTTAAATCGCTATATGTTGGCGTAGAAGTATCCACTACAATTTTCTGATTTTCAGAGTGACGCTTTACATTCCTTTTTGTTTTTTGCATGATAGAGATAGAGATGGTAGAGATGGTGATGTTAGGAACAATAGTCTTGATATATAATAATACTATAAGTATCTAAATTACTTTATATTTTTTATATTTTTTATATTTCTTATAATTTTTAAATTTAACTTTATATCGCATTCTTCTAAAAATCCGTTATCTCGATATGTCGGTTGCTGTATTATGTCAATTTCTTCATTGGTTGTCATATCTATAAAATTAGGATTGTCTTTTTTATATATGTGTTCGTATCTTTCTAATGGGTATAATCGTATAAAATATTCGCAAATTTTTGATATAATTTCGTCGATGTCTTTGATGCATATTTCATAGTAGATGTGGGTTGGATAATCTAGGTAAATATTTGCTTTCATTATAGTTAAATAAATATAATTAAAATATTATATTATAGTTATCTAAATATTTTAAAGTCGTTTTATTCGCCCCCTTTAAATAATCTGACAATGCAATTTTTAATATTTTTCCAATCAAATATAATATTTAAAAATATATAACACAAGCTATATAAAATGCCGTGAACTGCTGCTATTGCCGCACGACTTCCATTTTTGGGTAGTGTAAAAAATAGTTCAGGAATAAATATTATAAATACGATTATGTTTACTATTTGTTTGATTTTATTAAATATTCCAGAAAGCATTACAGACACCAGTAATATAAATGTAAAATGAAGTAAAATGAAGTAAAAGTAGTAATACTAATTTATAAATATATTATAAATATATTATAAATAATTTATTTATTTGTATTGCGTTGGGCTACGTTGGGCTACGTTGCACTAAGGCGCCAACGCACCCGCATTTGATTTTAACGCCTGTAGCTGTTCAAGTATTTGTGCACCACCCGTCGCAGAGTTTAATAAATATTTTATAACATTTACTAAAATCACCATAATCAAATACCATATAATATAATAAAACAAAGAAAGAATAAGCCCCGCAAAAACAACACCTTTTAATTTTTCCCAAAAAGATACACCCGCTATTTTAATTTTTGATGTTGTAGTATTCAACCAGTTTGAAAAAATAAACAATGGTTTGGCGTTTTTGTTTTTCAATGCTTCTTTTTCCTTTTTCTTTAACTCATCAAGGCGTTTATCAAGTGGTTTCTTAGCATCTGCTTTTTTTTTATCTAAATAAGCAGGAATACTTTTACTGAAAAAATTATAAATTGGAGCGAGGAATTTTTTGAAAAAGTTTTTAATAAAATTTGGCACAAGACTAGATAAGAAATCTAATATTTTTTCCGGAATTTTCATTATTACATCCATTATTTTACCTATAATGCCTTTATAGTCTAAATATCCAAAAACAAGAAAGTAGATTAAAAATGTCGATAAAAACGACGTTACGTATTTCATTAAAAGCATATAATAGCACGGAAATCCGGCTGCTGCTGCGCCCATCGCAGGTGATGCTTCTGAGTCTGCCATAATGGTTTAGATTTGTTGGATTTGTCTTGTTAAAAATAATAATTTTTAATAGTGATATAATGTTGCTATAATATCAAAAGATAAAATATTAATTAAAATTACGTTACCTTGTGAAGTGACTGCGTTTAAATTATTTTATAAAAAACATGCAAAAGTATACCTACTACTATAAAATTATAGTCCTATTATAAAATTTTAATATTTGTATATAAATATTTACAACCATCCATTCAATCATCCAATCCTTTAGAATGTCTGTAAAACAAAATCCAGTCTCTGCCTGTAAATCGTCTGAACCCTTGTTAACCGAAAATAATTCTCGCTACGTAATGTTTCCCATCCAAGACAATGAAATCTGGAAAATGTATAAAAAACAAGTCGATTGTTTTTGGCGTGCAGAAGAAATTGATTTGTCTAAAGATGTTATCCAGTGGAACAATAACAATATTTTAAATGACGATGAGCGTTTTTTCATTTCTATGATTCTCGCATTTTTCGCAGCAAGTGATGGAATCGTTAACGAAAATCTTGCAATCCGCTTTATGGGCGACGTGCAACTTGCAGAGGCGCGTGCATTTTACGGCTTCCAAATTGCCATAGAAAATATTCATAATGAAGTTTATAGTCTCCTTATCGACACACTCATCAAGAGCGAAGAACAAAAAACAAAACTATTTTCCGGTATTGAAAATTTCCCCTGTATCAAGAAGAAGGCGGACTGGGCGGTTCGATGGATAAATGATAAACGCAGTTCTTTTTACACACGCCTTATCGCATTTGCATGCATTGAGGGCATCTTTTTTTCCGGCGCTTTTTGCTCTATTTATTGGCTGAAGAAACGCGGCTTAATGCCTGGCTTGACATTCAGCAACGAACTTATTTCTCGCGACGAAGCATTGCACACCGAGTTTGCAATCCTGCTTTATAATAAAATGCAGAAAAAATACCCGAAACAGCGCGTCCACGAGATTATAAAGGAGGCGGTTGAAATCGAGAAAGAATTTATATGCGATGCTTTGCCGTGTCGTCTCGTCGGCATGAACTCTAAACTGATGTCCCAATATATTGAATTTGTTGCTGACCGACTATCTCTTCAACTCGGATATGAAAAAATATATAATTCTACAAATCCGTTTGATTTTATGGAGATGATTAGTATCGAGGGCAAGACGAATTTCTTTGAAAAACGTGTTAGCGAATATGCACTTTCGGAGAAGACAAAAAGTAGTGAAATATTCGACTTTAACGCGGCGTTTTGAAAGGGTGGAGAAACTATCGTCGTCTTCTCATCCCCATTCCATTCATTCCACCCATTTGTCTTTGTATAGCATAACTGGGAGGCATCGTGGACGTGATACTGCGCTGAGGATGTTGCATAGGCTGTGGTGGCTGCGGTGCACTAACAGGACGTGTCATTCCCGCCCCTGCCCCTGCCCCTGCCCCTGCCCCTGCCCCTGCCCCTGCCACCGCATAATACCCCGATCTTACCATACCAGCACTTCGCCCCTCGTTATGTTTACGCTCTAGTATGTTATTTACATCTTTTTTATCAAGACGTATTCTCGTTTCATTCACGATATCCTGTTCTTCAAATCGTAGCTTTGACGGGTCGTTATTGGTCTGAAAAAAATAGACGTTCACGTACTCGTCTTTCACCTCAAAATTCAAATTGCGTATCGTAATTAGTCCATCGTTGCAATTCAAATTCACGACATACGCCGCCTCTTTTCTGCATATGATTTTTTTAACACCATCGCACATCTGCAATATATTTCTATCTAAAATATTAAAAAAGTTACTGCGATCCAAATATAATCCAGCCAACTCAACGCGCTTCAACATGTAGTTATCTTCTCCGCCCCATGACCAAAAATTAGGGAATCCATTTATTTTTTCAAAATCCTCACCCCTTATTGAAAAAATGCCACCAAGCGTAAATTTAAAACCATAAAAGTGTTTTACAACGCCTGGCGTAGTCTCATAGTTAAGTAGATTTTTTGTATATGGCAATGTATCGACGTCGTTAAAAACAAATGTTATATTTTTATAGTCATTCGGGTATTTATATTTCATTGCAATAAAACCGATATTTTTCATCCCCCCGCGATTAAATGGACGTGTGTCTTTTTGCTCGGCAAAGTAGATCTCGTAATCTGTTTTTGGAATATCTTCCATAATATGTTTCATGTAAATTGTGAAAAATGTTTTGTGTTCTTTTCGATCCCGATAAGGAATAATAAAAATCATTTTTGGGACGACGACAATGGTGGTGGTGGTGGCGGGCGCAACTTCTGCAACAGCCTCCTTTATTTCTAGTTTTACTTCTTCGCATGATTCTTCTGTCATTTTATAAAATTATATGAAATGCGGCAACTACCATATAATTTTATAATTTTAAATTTTCATTTTTTGGGCGAATATTTATCCAATATGACTTTTGGAATCAATAGTTCCTTAATACCTTCCAATTTTTTATAGCATTTATTTATTGTCACTTCACTCGTTTCACTTATTTTATTCACGTCTTTTTTTGAAATTGTAAGACCGCATATTTGCGATACAAAATATATAATTCCCGCCGCAATAGAGTGGGGTGTATTTTCCGGAATCAAATTATTTTTATCAATTCGCAATGCAATAAACTGGCACAATTTTGTAAGTTCACCATTGATTTGTAGTCGGGTGCAGTATCTTTCAATAAATGCCTCTGGTCGCGTCTTGCAGAAACTCGTCTTCTCGGAATTGTGCATATCATTCTCAATCTCGTTTATAATACATACCGCATTTTTACACCCCCTTGTAGCACTCGTGTTGTCCAGGTTGAAAATCGTCGCAATTTCTTTCGCAGTGCGTGGGCAATCATGAATGCGAAATGCGACATACACGGACGCCGCAATAATTCCGTCACGATTAGACCCCCTAAATGTTTGATGTTCGGATATTTTTTTGTGACACCGAAGTGCTTCATCTATGATTATCTTCGGAATTCCGGCATTGTTTGCAATAATCGTAATATGCTGAAACTCATTGTATTGCGTCTTTTCTTTATGAGGCGACGACTGCCATTCCGTATATCGTCGTATTTTGCGCATTTCGTATGAAGATATTCCGTCACACAGAATTTTACAGCCGAAAGATGACTCAACAAGAAGCGGATTTACGGGGAGACCGCAACGTGTAGGGTCAATATTTTGATTATCATCGACGCCATAGTATCGCCACTCGGCAGACTGGTCAACTATATCTTTATAAATAATACTACATTTAGAATTCATACATACCAGAAACCCTTCATCTGACAGGGCAACGGCGGAGTTACACGTGTCGCATGTCTCTCGTTGCCCACAACTTCGATAAATACATTCAATTCCCGTTTCGGATTTTTTAAGTGGTGCGTGGTGTGCGTGGTGTGCGTGGTATCCATGTGTATATTTATCGGTTTTCTCACTTTTCTCAATAACATGACTTGAATTATCTGATAATTTTATTTCATTTGGCGCAATACTATATCTATCGTTATCAACATTAAACGACTCGCTTATTTTTTCCCACAAACCTGTTATATTAGTATGACTATATAATTTATTCTTGTGGGTTTTATGTGTTGTTTTTATTCGCGAACCAGATAATGCATCAACCATGATGAGACAAATATTGCGTGTTTTAGTTTTGCTAAATGAGATGCTTTGTTTAAATTATATAGTATATTTTTTAATTCAATTTTATTCACATTATAATACAACAAATCACTCAAATAGTATTGATTAGAATTACAATAATACAAAATAATACAAAATAATAGAAATAATACAAAATAATAAATATAATAATAATATAACTATATAATTATACAAGTATAACAAGTATACAACTATATTGTATCATGGGAAATTCAAGTTCTTTCTATAATAAAAAAAATAGTTCCGAACACTATGGTGCCGACGCAGATTTTATTAAACTATCACAATCCAATGCATTATTTATTACAAAGCTAAATGAAATTGCATCTACGTATATATTGGAGCAAAACTTTCAAGACATGATACGTTTAACGAATCCCGCATATTGTGATGATTTAGTAGTTATGACATCCGAAATTCTAAACAAGTCATACAGCGCTTCTCAACTTAATTACGGATATCAGGTTATTTACAAGAAAGGGCAAAGTGCGACCAAGGCCGACAAGGCCGACAAGGCCGACGATGCTTTAAAAAGTAAAGAAGTTAAAACCAAATTGTGTATAAATATTGCTAAATATTATGTAAAAATTGCACACTTATTTGCTGCGATTATGACGACATTGAACCCCGTTTTTTCATGGAAAACATCAGCGTCGTCGAAACGAGCAGTTTCAAGGCCAATGGATGATCACGAGAACGTAGGAGACATAGAGGACACAGAGGCCGAAGCCGACATAGAGGCCGCAGAGGACGAAGAGGGCGAAGGGGGCGCAGATAGCGGCGAAGGGGATGCAGGGGATGCAGGGGACGCAGGGGACGCGGGGGATGCAGGC
>Ga0209550_10003091_pt1 | contig 15884 bp, 15 predicted proteins | sample LauGreSuBDMM15SN_2_FD_187567 | JGI IMG/M metagenome (GOLD analysis project Ga0209550, IMG submission 187567) | Freshwater lake microbial communities from Lake Michigan, USA - Su13.BD.MM15.SN (SPAdes) (version 5) | ecosystem: Environmental > Aquatic > Freshwater > Lake | place: Lake Michigan...
CTGAATATATAAAACCAAGTGAACATGTCCCTGAACCTCAGTTGCTTGGCGAACCTCTCCCCGAATACACTGAACCACGTGAACCTGTCCCTGAACCTGACGCTCATGTTCCTGAATATATAAAACCACGCGAACCTCTCCCTGAACCCCAAATGCCTAACGAACCCAAACATATTCAATTCGAGTCACGGATCGAACCACGCGAACCTCTCCCCGAATCTCAACCTATCAAACACAGTGAACCTGTTCCTTATGTTCCTGAATATATAAAACCTAGCGAACCTATTCAACTCGAACCTCGTGAACCAGAGTATATAAAACCTAGCGAACCTGTCCCAGAACAAGTTGAACCACGCGAACCAGTCGATCAAAATGCCAGTTTAGAAAAGGCGCCCACAGTCCCTTCCTCTGAAATCGAACCTTCAGAAAATTCTCAAACAAAGTCGGGTTATTTCGTTAATCTAAATGAAATGATAAAAAAATATTTATAATGTTCAACGAGATGAAAATTATATTAACGCTGATTTACTACAACCAATAAAGAAACAAGAACCATCATTATAAATGGAAATAAAACTAAAAACCACGATATTCCTTTATATCCTGCTCGGCAAATCAAAGATAAAACCCATGTCCAAAATAGAATAAATATGATCTTAACCAAAAAGATAACGAATTTATTCCCCTTAATATTCATGTTCCCAACTTTACATGCTCTCCTATTTCCTATATTTTGTAGGATACATATTATAACCGCAATCATGGAAACTAAAAAATAAAACAAAGCCGGATCGCATAAATTCGAGAACTCTCTTTTAAAACCCATATATTATAAATTTATTTTATTTATTTCTTCTAAAAATGAAAACCTTCGTTTTTTCCTTGTTTTCAAATTCATTCTGCGATTTTTTGTTTTCATATATTTAAAATTGAAAAATAATAAATACTAATTTGTATCATTATTACAATGATCATCCCTGTTAAATGTTTCACGTGTGGAATGGTTCTCGCCGACAAGTACGAATATTACTGCAAAGAAGTAAGGAAAATGAAGCTTGGAAATGGAAACAAGGAAGAAACTCTTTATTTTACTAAACTAAATAATAAAAAAACCGAAGAAGGACACGTGTTGGATAGCATGGGGTTAACAAAACTATGCTGTAGACGGTCGATGTTAACACACGTTGATATTTCATAGAGAACCAAACTTCTCTATTACCTGAATTTCCGATTTTCCAATATTTAATACCTTCCTTTTAATTGTAGTGTAAATTTTATCATTTAAGAAAAAGTAATAATATAACATTTTTACAAAATAAATACACACTGCCTGTAAAAATGGCAGTTTAAAATGCTCTTTATTAGTATTATTTATAAAATTTTTATATTTTTTATTGAATATACTAATTTCAAACCTTTTATATTTTTTCGAATAGTCGAAAAAACTCCAAGAATCATCTGGAGTATCCAACCTATAATTTGTTTTGAACCCCCAAATAGTTTTACTCTTATATGTTTTTTGGTTTGTATTTTTTAATTTAAAAATTTTAATTTTTGATTTTCCTATTTCTAAAAAATTTATTAATTGGACAACAGTTGATTCTGGGTTAGATGTAAAAATGGAAATATCAATATCACTCTTATTTGGAAAATAATCTTTTCTTAAAATACTCCCATATATATATATCGGTACCCCCAAATATTTTTTCATTTCCAATAAAAAATTTACTTCAGGTTCAATCATTTTTTCACGTAAATGATCTATTTTTATAAATTTATCTAATTCCATATATTATTCTTGATTTATTAAATTATGTAAATGAATATCTTTATCTTCGTTTGTAATATCTCCCGCCAATTCCATATTTTCAAAAATTTTCCTTACAATTTCAGGTGGGGCAGTAGATCCCACTCTTATAAATCCTCTCGATCTAAGTTTTTTTTTGATATCTTCGTTTGTCATTTTTCTTAATTCTTTTGTATATTCAATAATATTTTTCTTTGTTTTTTTCCCCTTCATTAAAACACCTATTTTGTCATATTTTTCGAGGTTTTTATTTTTTCCGAGAGTATATCTACGTTTTATCGTTCTTACGACTTGAATGGGGCTTTCCGGTTCGGATATTTCATTTTGATCGATCGAAGAAACTGGAATATCAACTGGAATATCAACTGGAATGTCAACTGGAATGTCAACTTGGATGGTGTCCCCTATAGATTCAATAGGTATATCGAGGTTAACGTCATCCAAAATCACTAATGGTTTTTCTTCGTATTTTTTAACCAAATCGGCAGAAAATTCTATTTTACCGTTTATCGCCTTATTAATTTCACTTTCTACAATTCTTTTTACAATATCTTTTTCATTGAAAGATTTTACCGGAATCTGATTTTTTTGATAATTTCTAAGACATGGTTTTAATCCATTTTTCAAACATCCGTGTGGTTTTTCATCATCTATTTTATAGTTTAGTTTTATTTGCTGATCTGGTTTAAATAAAATGTTTTCTACATTTTTATTAATTGGCGTAATCCCTGAATAATTATTTAAAGGGTGATGATTTTTAATAGTTTTATTTTTATGACTGAGAATTTCGTTTAAGAATTTTTCTGATTCTTGGAACTCCGACTCAGGTTTAGGAATGGATTTAATTTCTGATTTGACCTTCTTTTGATTTTCTTTAATACGATTAATTAATGTCTGTTTGATTGATTTTGCTGTTACTAGTGGCCTTGGTTTTATTTTCTTCGTTTTTCCTATTTTAAATAATTCGGGATTAATAATAACTGTTTTAGACATAATTTTTAATGTTACTATATTAAAAATTATGAAACGTAATTAAAAAACTTCATCCCAATTTGCTGTAAAAACACTTACAATGCCATATAAAAAAATTAATTTGTATATTTCTTTTGTTAAAAATCTCCTGTTGTCATCCCATGGATAAAAAACATAAATTAAAATAAACGACATAGAAACGACATATAAAAATTCTGTTCTAATTTTCCATTTACGCAACCATTCTATTGATTTATCTTTTTTTTCACTCAATTTATAAAATACATCAAAGGCAATAAATGCCACTTTAAAAATAACCACAAAGTAGCCTATTATGAGTAAAATGATTTGAACCGTTTTATCGTTCATATATTATCTTTTTAATTTTATAAAAAGCATAGCTGCCACTATTGCTCCTAAAAATTCCGCAACGAGATATGGAATGAATTGAGAATATTTTACGCCGGCAAAATTTGTCATACAATATGAGAGAGTTACGGCTGGATTAAATGATCCTCCTGATATTTTTCCACCGAGCAAAACATCGATACCTAACATGAGACCAATTAAAATCCAATTTCCTTTTGAAAATAACACGACGGCGGTTAGCGCAAAAGTTCCTAAAAATTCAACGACAAGTTTATTCATTTTATATAAAAATATTTTTACCGGAATTATATATTACTTTGTGTAAAAGCGTTGGACGAAGTAAATTGCCTATTGTAAATAGAACTACATTTTTTCGGAGGAACACATCCACTTGAACGGGCTCTTTTTAGATTTGTGGCAACATAATTTTTATCATAACATTTATTTGTTATATATGCTTGTGGGGGGAGTCCTTGTTTTAAACTAGATTTCCCTATATTCGCAATTTTTTTCAAGTGTATAATTTGACTTGAACTCATTGGTGTTCTATATTTTCCCGAAGTTTCAATTCTCTCTCTTGGATGAATAACTCGTGTATACGTTTGTCTTGCCGCAGAATAATCATTTCCTGTTTCCATAATAGAAAATTCAGCAGGCGAAGGTCTGATGCCATTAAGAGCGCCATTATTTAAATTAGTAACAATAGACGGATAATTACTAGAGTTATACGGACCGTAATTGGGTGTATTCACATAAGATGTTTTGTAATTGCCTAGCACATAATTACGATAACCAAACGTCATTATATTATAGTAATAATTTAATATCTAATTGAACCCGCTTTGTTTTTAACCGCATTATAAATTGTAACTTCGAAAGCAACCGCTATAATAGCCATGAATAAAATCAGTGGAAGCAACAAGAGTATCCAAGCGAGCCTTTCGTATCTCCTATAACATAAGTAATTGAGAATCCATGCCCATAAAAGAATAAATAAAAAAGACGCAATCATAGATAATATATTCATATTATGAAATCTCATTGAAAAAACCAGACTCAATAGAGAAACGACTAAATAAATAAGAGAAGGTGGGCATAACATAAAATATAAAAATATAAAAATATTTTTAAAACCGCCTCATTGCTTTAATTGTTGTAAAAGTCGAATTACTTTGATCTCCGCCATATGATAAATCATTATAGTTTCTATTCGTGGCAGTATTTTTTAGAAATCTTGTATAATCTGAACTATCATAAACATATTTTACATTACATGTTGAAGGGGAGTTATAAGTTTCGTCGCACCTACTTTGTATTGACCCTATGTTCCTTTTAATAGTTGGTATACCTGGTATAGATTGAGGTGTTTGACAACTCCCGCCACAACTATAATTAATACGTGATAATATATCTCCCGCATTCATTTTTTTCCTAAAAGGTGTACATGCGTATTTTCCTACATCTCCATTAGAACCTATAAATAATGGCGTATTATTCCACACCTCTCTTAATGTAACTCTCGTCATTTCAAACTCGGCATCATTTTCTTTCCCTAAAACAGGCATCGGGGCAAGTCCCCGAATTCCTCCTCCGCGAAAAATACCAACTCCTCCATTCTTGGCATATCTTATCGGGTAACCGACTCCTCTGACATCATAGATTAGAGTACCTAATGTTGACTGATCATATGGCATATAATATATAAATATAATTAAATCGCATTTTCAATATCTTTTGTAAATATCATCGTAAATATAATAATAAATACCTTTACATATCTCGAAGTATTTTTATCAATCAAGTTTCTTATTTTTATTTCTCTTTTTGTATTTTTCATAATATATAATAAAAGGAAACTCGAAAAACAAAATAGATAGAATATTTCGATTGGGTGATTGTGATAACTCTGAAATGTTTTAATTTCCCGAATTACCGAAGAATCATAATACCCAATAACATCATCAATAATGAAATTTTTCAGAGAATATATTCCCAAAACCCGCTTGATAGAAATGGGGCCCAACATGTCTTTAATTTAACTTTTATTTTAAGTTAATTTTCAATTATTTTCTGTGATAAATCTGGGGACAACATTCATTGTAATTAATTCTTGTGTCAAAAGTTTACAAGAGTATGGCATCTCTACTTTTGAGAAAGACGTCTTATTATCGCAATTCTTACATAAATGTATGTGATAACTATCGTTGTAAGAAGCAATTAATCCACACAAATTACAAGTATACACGTGATATTTGTCCGAAACATCATACATTCTCTCTTTGGTAAATCTGGAAGCTCCATGAGATATAGAACAATCTCTCTCCATTTCACCAAATCGAAGACCGCCATCACGACTTCGACCTTCGGCCGGTTGTCTCGTTAAATTTACCATTGGTCCAAATGATCTATAATGGATTTTATCGTCTACCATATGTTTCAATCTTTGGTAATAAGTAGGCCCAGTAAATATATTTGCTTTTATTTGTTCCCCGGTGTATCCATTATACATGACTTCGTCTCCATTTTTCTCGTATCCCAATGACAATAATTTTTTGGATATATCAGATACATTCAAATCGCCAAAGCTCGTTCCATCTCCAAAAAGACCCAATTCTACCAAAACCTTCCCGAGAAGCGTCTCTTTTAATTGACCTATAGTCATTCTGGATGGGATCGCATGAGGATTAATAATAACGTCTGGTCGCAATCCGTCTGCGGTGAATGGAATGTCTGCTTCGGGGATAATATTTCCAACAGTCCCTTTTTGTCCATGTCTACTAGAAAATTTATCACCAATAATAGGTTTTCTCGTTGTCCGCAGGCGCACTTTTGCTATCGTGTAACCATCTCCATTTTTTGTCAAGTAATTTTTATCGATATATGTTTCACTTTGTTTTCGGAACACTCTGCTTTGATCTTCGTATTTTACCACCTTTGTCATATCTGTTTTATTTATTTTGATTGGAACTATTTTTGAAATAATAACATCTCGATTAGTGATATGTGTATTTTCAGGAACTAGGCCGTTGGCTCCTATTTTTTCATAATTGGCAAATTTCATGGATTTTGTTTTCTTAGGATCCGGTTTAACACGCATCTCTTCTTCTCCGTGAATTTTTTGTTTATCTTCATCTTTCTCGGTATTGTAGATAGTCGCTTGAAATAATCCTCTATCTATTGACCCTTTGTTCACAAGAAGTGAATCTTCTTGGTTATAACCAGTATAACTCATAATAGCAACTGTAATATTTACTCCTGCCGGAATTTTATCCAATTTTAATAAACTCATCAACCGAGTATCTATAAGAGGTCTAGTAGGATAATTCAAAATATACGCAGTCTTGTCCATTCTACTTTCGTAATTTGTCAGATACACGCCAATCGCTTGTTTTCCCATGGCACATTGATAAGTATTCCTGGGAGATTGGTTATGCTCAGGGAAAGGAATACAAGACGCCAAAACTCCGAAAATGGTACAAGGGTGGATTTCACAATGAGTATATTTATAACTTGACAATTCGCTCATTTTAGTGGCGATCATGCTAGCATTCTGTTCTTCTGCGTCAATATATTCCAATACCGCGTGAGGAAGGTTAATATTTGTAAAAAGATCTTCCCACTTGATCTTGTCGTTCTTGATACCTTGAATAATTTCTTCGGTGAGGTATGTACTGTTATTATTAACAATAAGAAGAGGGCGCAGTAATCTCCCGGCATCATTACAAATCCTTAGCTCTTCTTTTTTGTAATCAAAAACAACCGAAGTATGGATATTTAATACACCGCAATATTTCAATTCTTTAAGCTCTAAAAAGAGGTTGTATGGATTTTCGCAATGACCAATCCACGCCCCGTTAACAAAGACTTTGTTGGTATCTTGGATGGGAAGCAAATAACTTTCAATGGGGATTACGTCTTTGCGAATAATATCGTAAATCGGTGAACTATCCGAGTAGATAGATACAGTGGTCATAAAACTGAGGTTTTTTACTACTCCTACAGACAACCCTTCTGGGGTCTCCGCTGGACATAAAAATCCCCATGACGTGTTATTAAGTAGCCTGGGGGCAACCATCTTTCCGCTTTTATCCAATGGCGTCGCGACCCTCCTGAGATGACTAATACTTGAAATATACGACAAACGACTTAAAACTTGCGCCACCCCCACTTTACTTCCATTCGTATGCTTTAGACTAAAGTCGCCGGTTGAGAGAGCCCGCTTGATTCCGTTTTCGATGGTGGTGGACTTTATTATTTTATAAATATTTGTTTGATTGACGATATTTAAGTAGTCCTCTGTAGACCGCCATGACCCGGTATTCAATTCTCTAATAATTTGCTTCTCTCCGTCTTTGACTACTTTATTCAAATAGTTTCGAAATAAATTATTTATCAATGGTCCAGTACAGTCGACTCTCTTGTTGTTGTAAGAGTCTCTGTCATCCTCTTTCAACACTCCAAGTGAAGTGAGCAATAATTTATTTGTCATAAAACCCAAAAAGTATATCTTTTTCACGGGAGTATCACAATGAGGGAAAAGGTCGTTTGATAAGATATCGAGAACAAAATCACGCTTTTTCTGTAGAACTATATCCTTGTCGATATTATTTGTTGTAAATAAGACAATCCCCATCATGTAGCTTATGGCGTCTTCTTGTGTAAGACATTCGTTTGATTCCACGATCGAGCCCTGGAGAGTGTCCAATATAGGGTTATTGATATTTAACAATATTTTTTCACATATATCTCTATCGCTAATAACACCCAAAGCTCGAAATACAATAAACAATGGAATGGGCTGCTTTATCCGAGGTATTTGAATATGTATCGCGTTACCAAAACCCGTGTTCTTGGTTGACAATGTCAAATTTATCTGCTTTGCCGAAATACATTTGTTGTCAGGGGTAGACTTGATCTCTGCCAACCACGAATATTTTGTATTATTTTTACTAATATTAAAACAATATACTTTGTTCTCGGCGGCACGTTCTTGAGCCAACACTGTTTTCTCGGAACCATTGATGATAAAGTAACCTCCCGCATCAAAATTACATTCTCCTGCCATTGTTTTCTCCAAACAGTCATATTGTTTTAATACACACACACTTGAGCCAATCATAATCGGCATTTTCCCGATTTGTATACCGGGCATCTTTTTATGAATTATTGTTTCATTTTCTAAATTTTCCCCTGAAAAGGTTTTTATTTTGATATTAATATCTACAATCATTGTGGCAGAGTACGTGAAATTGCGCAACCTTGCTTCGCTCGGGAACATGACCTTGATTGCTCCATTATTTTCGTGAATTTGCGGCTTCAAAATCGAAAAATTATCAAACGACATTTCTACGACCAAAGAATGCTTCTTTAATTTCACGTTGTAGTCTTGCTCAGAAGATATCACGACAGGGTTAAACATTTCGATGGTTTTAGGAACTTGAATAGCAATAAAATTATTAAAGGTCTCTAGTTGATGTTTCACCAACTTACCTAAATAATCATGTTTGTAATAAGAACCCAAAACCTCCCAAGCGTAATCTTTATCTTGATAATCTTTTTCGAACGACATGTTTGTTTTTATCATGAACTTAATATTTATATTTCAATTTATTTTTAAATCAATTTCGAACAACAATTCTATAAAACTATAATAATTTATACAATAATATAACAAGTAAAATACTTATAGCTATTAAATAGAATCTATCAATATTATTATATATTTTTTGTAATGTCATTGTAGTAAATCCAGATTTACCAAATGACGAAAAAGACCCCAGAACTCCTTTACTTGATCCAGTGTCACTTGACCCCGTGTCACTTGATCCTGTATCACTTTTACCGATCCCAAACCCCGAAGTGATTCCAGAAAGAGATCCAGAAGCCATGGATGGATTGGAAGAAAATCCGGTTTTTTTGTAAATAGATTCTAGGATATTATTACTACATCTATTTTTCTTAACATCGGAATCATTTAAAGTGGAACTATTTATAAAAGCCGCAGCACAATTTTGTGTACCATCCGATTCAGTAACATTCAAGGGGACACATTGACATTTCGCGCTACTACTTGTACTTGTAAAAACTTCTCCTATTTTACCAGGCAATTTTAACATGTTTACAGCCCCGTTAACTACTCCCGGCATGAGACCATTGCTTAATGTGTTTATGTAAATATATTCATAAACAGCATCACCTACTTTGGCGCTCGGGTCGCAATATTGAATATTATCTGTGCTTTCGAGAGAGCATTTAGAACCAGAATTATAAAAGTATTGTTTTCCAAAATTATTTGTTCCATTATGTGTAACAGTATTATCACTTTTTCCTCCTATAATTGTTTGTAAATAACCACCCAAAGCGTCAAAATCTTTTTTTAATGTTACCGTGGATGTACCGTCTCCCGACACACCGGAATCTTCGGCGCTACGTATATTTGATGAATCATTTTTTTGACCTGCTGACAAAGGTATATATTGTGGATAACTCATAATTCTTTAAAATATTTTATTATACAGAATCCATGTTATCTTTTAAAAAAACACCCGTCTCTTCTTGATCTGGTGGTACTTCATAATTTTCATCCTTTGTGTCTTTAGCGTCAACTTTCTTTTTCAATTCGGAAACTTCTATTTTTAAATCGGCTAAAGTATTTACTATACAATCATCCATTCCTTCTTGTATAGGAAGAAAATGTTTAATATACGGATGAATGAGGATGAATAAAAAGAGGATTATTAATAGATATACAATAACGCAAATTTTCATATACATTATAAAATATTTTATTATATTATGTCTACTGCTTTTTATCCACAAGGAATGTCACGTAACACTTTCCCAAGAGGATATGAAACCTGGAAAGGAACTGGATATTTCAGTAATCCAATTGGAATAACATCTGGAAATATTCGCCCTTATACCAATAGAGATTTAGCAAACAATGTAATATATAAATTTGGTTTACCTAGACCTATTAAACATTATCGCAAGGGTATCTCGGCAACTACTCCCTCGAACGAGTATCAAGAAAACAAAGAGGTAAAATCGAGCAGAGGAAGTAATCTCGTTTCACAATTAATGGATATACCCGGTGGTTATAGTACTATACAAAACACGATAAACGAAGTAGATAATATTGAGCATACAAATAAATTGTGTGCTAATTTTCAAGGCATTGCCATGGTTAATGATATTTACCCAAATGTAAATTATGCCGAAAATCCACCTGTCATTATGAAAATTGGCAATGAACCCATTTTTATAAAATCGGAATTTTGTTGTAGTACTCCTAAAAATGCGCTAAAGCTTTTGAGAACATCGACCAATTTAAAACAAAACTATTATACGACAACTTATCAATACTTACAAAACCGCTGTCAAACATATGATCAGCGTATATTTAATTTCGCTGTTCCAGAAGACATTATCGGAAAACCAGTAAACGTCGGAAAACCAGGAGACCCAACCACTATAGATAACTATTACGTGGCCAATTGTCTTCCAAACTTTATCATTAAAGAAGGGGTGGAACTTGAAATTATTGACGTAGTTTCAAAAAGATTAATAGATTATGATCCCACATTCAAAGATATTATTTTAAAATTAAAAAACATTACTTCTCTTCAACCTTTTTTACAGGAATTGCGCAATTACGTAAACGAAATACCAAATAAAGAAGAAATACTAATATATATCTTTGAAATTGTCAGCATTAGTTCGCAATATTTACAAAACTTAACAGGAAATAAACACTGTGGAAAAGTTATTTATAAACCAAATAATCCGCAATTTGCCACACAAGGAGCAGTGACAGCTAGTACATATATATTAAAAAAAGATGTTGTTACTTTAGAAACTTCTTTACAATCCCCACAACTACGTAAATCAAAAGGATCGGTCGATAATTGTAAATTGAATACAAAGTCGTCTGGAAATCGCCCAAGTAGCATGGCTTGCTTGTATCCTGATTTGTATAATCGAAAATATATGCCAAAAACAAATAACACAACTCAATTACAAAGAAATCCAAATTATACGAGTCGTTCCACGACCACGCTCCCTACAAATACACGTCCTACAACTACGACTACTACACGCCCTACGACTACGACTACAACTACACACACTACAACTACGACTATACCCACGACTACGACTACAACTACACACACTACAACTACACACACTACAACTACGACTACGACTACGACTACACCCACCCATACAACGACTACAAGCCAACCTACAACGACTACAAGCCAACCTACAACACACCCTACAAATTAAAGTTCGTTAAAAATGTTTTTACTTCATTGTACGGTATGTCGTGATTTTCGCACCATTTAACACAATTATACAAATTTTTACTTATTGTTAATTCTTTTTTTTCACTATTTAACAACTTAATAAAAAATGTATTTTTTCTATTTACCAAAAATTGTTGTTTCATTAAAACAAAAATCTCGTTTACATAATTGACAAAATGTAAAGGTATATTACACGTAACTGAATTTTTTGAAAGTATCTCTATTTCAGAATCATAAGTATTATTAAATTTTTGGCAAATAAGATAGTAATCTTCGCTTCCATTTGACATGACAATTGGACGACATATAATTGTTTTTGAAAAAAGAGTTGTTAATAAATATATAAAATTTAAATCTTTGTAATCTAATTTAATAATTGCGTACCCGTTATTTCGTTGATATTTACAAATAGTATAAATAATGTAAAAAGGATTATCGATCCATGCATTGAAAAAAAGTATATCAAATTTTAACATAGGGGTTGAAAAATAATTCAAAGAATGATAATTATAATTGGAAATCTTATATTCTACAAAATGTTTAAAACAATCTGATTCTGAAAAATCTCCAATACATATATTTTTAAAATTATTTATTTGTAAATGTGTATATAATTCAATTAATTCATAAAATGCTAATGATTCGTCTAATTTACTTATTGAAAAATTTTCATTTGACAAATTCGAGTAAATATGGTAATAAGTATTTAATTCATCTGATTCTTTCACTGATATAGTTGAACCAATTGTTTGCGATTGTTGAATAGTGGTATTTTTATTTTTCAGAAATATATAAAACATGTTAAATAATGGTATTTATATTTAATATTTTATATAACTTTACATATCGATAATTTTAATCTTTCTTGTTTTTTCTCTTTTTTCACGTGCCTTTGTTTTAGGCTTTGGTTCTACTATTGTCTGCTCCACTACGATTGGCTCATCTACTGGCTCATCTACCGGCTCCTCCACTATTATCTCATCTACTTGCTGATCCACTGGCTTATCCACTGCTATTTCCTCCAGTGCTATTGGTTCATCTTCGATCAAAAGTTTGGGCTTCTTTTTTTTTAGTTTGAGAGGTTCAATTAATGGTTCAATCTCCAATACGGGCTCCGCTTTGGGCTGTTCTATATTTTCCGGAGCACCAAACGTCACATCAGAGGCAAATATTTCATCGATATCATTGCGAATAAAAGATTCGGCAACTTGTTTAGCATTGACATTCACGTTTTTTCTAAATACAAAATATCTATTTAAAAAGGATATCGTTTTCTCATTTTCATTCATTCGTTTCCCTTCTTTTTTATCCATCATTTGACTATATAGTTGTCTAAACATATCCGATCCATCTGGTAATCCAACATCGTTTGCCTCTTCCTTTGTAATCAATGAAAATCCATAGTATATCATTATCTGCTTTAAATATTCAAAATTTACTAAAAATTCGGGTATCAGTTTATTAATAGATTCTTGGTATACCAAAATCTCATACCCCAATGAAGTCGCATCATCTAAAAATTCTTCTTCGTCGTACTTCTTTACAATACTCCAAATTTTTAAATTGGATTTATCATAAATACTAACAGATCCGTCGACATCTTTATCTCGCAACTCGTTGAATATTTGTCTCCCATCGTAACAAGTTCCTATAAAATGTCCACCAATACGTGTACACTCAGAAACATTTCTCAGAAAATTATGAAGAGTACTCTTATCTTTAAAGAAATAATGTGTGGCAAACTGGCACGAAGATATATCAAACCCATCTCTTCCTACTCCAAAATATCGATGAACCATGCTATCCAGCCCCTTGTCCTGTATCTCGCCAAATACTGCCTTGGTGATCAATCTGGATTTCGCGTCCATCATCGCTTCCCCTGATTTTATATTTTCAGCACTATTTCCGTTCACAAACAAAGCTCCCAATATTTTATGATGTCGAGCCTTTTCATTCAAATATCTCGCGCAACACCCATTTTTTTTATTTTCCAGATTATCTTTTGAAATATCAATTCCAAATACAAACGACAAATGACAATACATCCATTTAGGCAAATCTCCCGCTTTTCCACAAGCATAATCAATTAAATTATACCCTTTTTTAGAAACACTCGATATTAATAATTTTTTCACATATAAATTGTGAAAATCTCGCAGCGATTGAAGATTATTTCTAAGCATATTTGTATTGTAATATACACTTTCATCTACTTCCAATGATGTGGGAATGTCGGTGCCATGAAAAATCATTCTTTCTGTAACAGGGTGATGAATAGAATGCCAATTGTCATTCGCAATAGAATAGTCATTCCCAAACTTTTTCCCAGTTGATCTATATTCAGATGTCTTGTCATATCTAACTCGCAATGGTATCCATCTCCACCCTTCGGGTCTAGTTTTATCATAAAAGAATTCCACGACCGTATTATCTTGAATCAAATCGTCTTCTGTTGTTTTCATGACAAACATTCCCTTGCTGTCTTTCGTGGTCAAAATATTCGCGATACCGGCGTTAGAATCAGATGGTTCTGTCGGATAAAATTGAACAGGCTTGTAATCACTTTCTCCCGTTTTTTTTGGTACTTTGTCGTCCAATAAAGATTGACATGGATTTAAATACCCGTGATTTTTTTCATTGTAGCCACATCTCAGAACAATTGTTTTGTAAAATCGAAGTTGATTATTTGTTTCCATGTTTTTCCCATCTTGAAATATTGGTGACAACAATTCTTCGCCTCCTTCGCCTTTTTTTGTCGTAACAAGAAAATCAATGGAATTGTATTTCTCCGGTTTCCACTTTAAAGACCACCACCACGTACTCTTCTTTGTCGGAATTGGACCATCCAGTTTTTCTTCACCAACACCTAATCGCATAGGTGTAAAAATCAATCCATCAATCTCATACATGAACCCACCCCCTTCTTCTTTTTGTTTGATTTCATAACAACAATCAAAAATCGTCTGCTCTCTCTTCTGTGGATAAAATGTTTTCATGAAAAATTGAGTGGAGCAAGGCTCACCGTCAACGACCGATTTCGTCTTCAAAAGTTCAAATACTTCTGAAAGAAAGGAATGACGAAACTCGTATTGATGTTTGACTTTGTCTTCCACATATTCTAAACTATAAAAAGGCATGTGTCTAGAATCTTTCCCATTAATAAAATAAATATCAAAGGCATAAAAGGATTGTATAAGATTCCTATTTTTATCGTTTGCCACATATTCCCCGTCTATAATAGAGTTGACGAATTCGTCGTCAGTTGCGATACAACCAGTAAAAATAATGTTCATGCGACTATTAATAAAATAAATTTTCTGGGATTTTGAGATAAACATTAAATATCTCTCGCCATCTGTTTTTTCCGTGACTGTATAATCCACTCGTATGTTCGGTCCAGCATCGTTTTCATTTGGTTCAATGATATGTTTTAAATGAAGCGTTACAGAAGAAGGGCCGATAAAATTTGAAGTGTTGAACATCTTTGAGTAATCCTCTTCTTTTGTATTCTTCTCTTCTTTTGTAATAATATCATAATACTCTCGCAAAATTTCCTTCTGTTCACTCATCGAAATAGGGAAATCCGAATTTTGAATACCCGCCGAAACATCCTGAATCGTTTTTTTAATATATCTCTGTATTTCTGGTGGCTGAAACGATTCCTGAATAACTATATAATTACGTACTTCTATTTCAAACTCGTAGCTCTCTTGTAAATGAAATATATTAGATTGCTGAATAGTATAACATGGATTATATTGTTTTTTAATAATACTCAAATCAATTCGACATGGATTTTTGTTCCCAGGTGAAAATGGTTGAATAAATGATACACGATTGATAAGGCGAAATGTTTTTTTGACATCTTTCCAATTTTCCAATATGTCCAAGCCTCTCCCGTGATCCGTTGAAACATTTACTTCTGAACGCAAATCCATTTTAAAGTTGAATTCGTTATTAATAACAGAATCGGTCTTGACCCCTCTTACCCAATTCGACTTTTCAACTAAATTCACAAATTTGTCTCCATTAAACAATTTTTTCAGATCATTCGTTTTACAATATTCTTGAATAGTTTCTATTCCATTAAGTTCTGCTCGCACATTTGATATCTGAATCCTCCCCGATCTATTCTTTTCTTCCGGTGACATTCTTAAAAGCATTGTCCCATTCGGGTCCAGGCATTTGTATCCAATCGACTTTAATTTTTTAACTACATTGTCGTAGTCTGTCCTCGACAATAAAGAGCGTCCATTGGAAGATATTTTAACTTCGAGTTCCAACCCTGTTTTTGAATCGCGTAAATTTTTGTTATATTTTTCCACCAATTTCAAAAAACTTAACGGGTCTCGTTTTCGTTCCATTTGTTATATAATGCTATTATTTTTATATATTATTTCAATTTTTAATTGAACATAAATTCATAA
>Ga0209550_10003094_pt1 | contig 15878 bp, 15 predicted proteins | sample LauGreSuBDMM15SN_2_FD_187567 | JGI IMG/M metagenome (GOLD analysis project Ga0209550, IMG submission 187567) | Freshwater lake microbial communities from Lake Michigan, USA - Su13.BD.MM15.SN (SPAdes) (version 5) | ecosystem: Environmental > Aquatic > Freshwater > Lake | place: Lake Michigan...
CCGCCAACATGTTGTGTTGGAGAATCGGGCTCGCGTAGCTCTGGATTCTTATCCTCTAATGTCTGCAGTTCCCGCAAGAGGGCATCAAACTGCGCATCTGTAATTGTTGGTTGATCCAAGACGTAATACTTGAATTGGTGATCGCGAATCTCGTTGATCAGCTCGGTCATGCGATGACGGGCTTTATTACTCATTGCGTCTCACAGATTGTTGCTGACCCTACGACGCGATCACCATCGTAAATAACCATCGCTTGACCCGTAGCAAGTCCCAATAAAGGCTCATCTAATGTTGCAACCAGCAGAGTTCCATCGAAGAAATAGGTACATGGCAAAGCCGCTCCATGAGCACGAACTTGAACAAAACCACGCTTGTGTTCAGAAGTAACTGCAGGACCACACCACACTGGACGCTCTCCACGCATTGTTGTGATCGCTAAATCTTCACGTGCACCAACAACAACTGTGTTTGAAACCGGTTCAATCTTTAAAACAAAACGTGGAGAACCATCTGCCGTTGGAACGGTAAGTCCCAAACCTTTTCGTTGGCCGATTGTGTAGGTGTATGCACCCTTGTGCTCACCGATTTTATTTCCATCTTGATCAACAATTGGGCCGACCTCACTGCCCAATCGATCCCGTAACCAACCCGCGTTGTCTCCTGATGGAACAAAGCAGATGTCATGGCTATCTGGTTTTTGCGCAACCGCTAATCCACGACGCTCTGCCTCTGCGCGAATATCAACCTTGGTTGTATCCCCCAAAGGAAAGATTGCACCATTGATCTGTTCAATAGTCAGTACAGATAAAACATAGGACTGATCCTTTGAATGATCAACGGCGCGGTGGAGCGTTTTTCCATGAGGACCAATTTCAGTTCGTGCATAGTGACCGGTAACAACTCCGTCATATCCCATAGCTCGTGCGCGATCTAAAACAGCTGCAAACTTAATCTTCTCGTTGCAACGCAAACATGGATTAGGTGTTCTACCCGCTGAGTATTCAGCAAGAAAATCTTCAACTACTCCATCGTGAAACTCTTCAGCCATATCCCAAATATAAAAAGGGATTCCAATTACATCGGCGGCGCGTCTGGCATCATGAGAATCTTCGATGGTGCAGCAACCGCGTGCACCTGATCGGTACTTCTGAGGATTTGCCGCTAACGCTAAATGAACACCGATTACTTCATGACCTGCTTCAACTGCGCGGGCAGCAGCTACCGCTGAATCAACTCCACCGCTCATCGCTGCAATTAACTTCATTTAAGGTTCGCCGCCCGTCCTGTACTAATTACATCGGGCAACACTGACATTACAAAATCAACATCTGCCTGCGTAGAAGCAGCTCCAAACGAGAAGCGAAGTGAGGATTGAGCGGTCGCTTCGGTATGTCCCATCGCAAGCAGTACATGGCTTGCCTCATGAACTCCGGCACTACATGCAGATCCAGTCGAAGCTGACACATGAGCGTTATCGAGAAGAAGCAACAAGGTATCGCTTTGAGTTCCGGGAAAAGTTACATTGACAATGCCAGGCAAACGTTGGCTTGCTTCGCCATTTACATAAGCATCTGGAATTTCCTGATGTATCGCTTTAATAAAGTTGTCTCGCAGAGCTTGAACCTCATTGCTTGGATACTTTTCAGTTGCAGCGGCCGAAAAAGCGACGATGCTCGGTGCATTTAAAGTGCCGCTTCGAATTTCGCGCTCTTGTCCTCCACCATGAAGCAGCGCTGGAATCTCATACGCTCGACGCAGAATTAATGCACCGATTCCAAGTGGGCCTCCGACTTTGTGTGCACTCAAGGTCAACGCGGTCACACCTAGATCTTTGTATGACAGTGGAACCTTCTTGAAACTCTGAACTGCATCGGTATGCACCGGAATTTTCCCAGCCATTGCAACGACCTCTTGAATTGGTTGAATGACACCGGTTTCATTGTTGGAGTGCATGATTGAAATGACTGCAATTTCTTCAGATCGCTTCGTGATCAAATCTTTGAGAAAATCTAAATTGATAACCCCATGAACATCTACCGGAACCTGGATTACCTCAGCACCTTCATGGGTTTCTAACCAATGTGCAGGATCCAAAATCGCATGATGTTCAACTGCGGAAATAACTACAACTTTTTTGCCTTGGGCCTTTCCATTCCACCACAAACCCTTAAGAGCGATGTTATTTGCCTCTGTTCCAGAAGCTGTAAAAATTACTTCAGAGGGAAGGCAAGAAACTTGTTGTGCAATTGCTTCACGAGCATCCTCTAACGCTTTACGGGTTGCGCGTCCATGGGTGTGCAGACTCGAAGGATTACCCAGCTCTTGAAGTTGAGCGGTGATCGCCTTAAATGCGGCAGGCGACAATGGTGTCGTTGCAGCATGGTCTACATAGATTGAAGGCACGGGCCTAAGTCTATGACTTGTGGGCTTTAACGCCTTCCGTTGCCTTCGGTAGAACGGCAAACAAGTCTCCTACAACGCCGAAATCTGCGATTTCAAAGAGCGGTGCTTCAGGATCTTTATTGATCACGACGATCGTCTTACTTGTCTGCATTCCTGCGCGATGCTGGATCGCTCCTGAAATTCCACATGCAACATAGAGCTGTGGGCTAACTGTTTTGCCGGTTTGTCCCACTTGATATGAGTGTGGGTACCAACCCGCATCAGTTGCTGCACGTGATGCACCAACAGCTGCACCTAATGAGTCAGCGAAACCTTCGACCGCAGAGAAATCTCCATTGGTTCCACGTCCACCAGAAACAACGATGTTCGCCTCTGTTAACTCTGGACGTCCACCCTGAACTGGAGGTTGTGAAGAGGTAACAGTTGCTTTCTTTGATGCATCGGATACTTGTAGTGAAAGAGTTTCAACGGCAGGTGTTGCAGCAGCCGTTTGTGCATCCACTGAGTTTGGGCGAACGGTAATGATAGGTGTTCCATGAGAAACCTTTGAGTGAACCGTTGTTGATCCACCGAAGACAAGTTGGGTAGCTGTTACATCTGCAGATACGTCAACCGCATCTGTGATGATTCCTGAACCGCTCTTTACTGCTGTGCGAGCAGCAACCTCTTTGCCAAATGCATGTGATGCGATCAAGACTGCAGCAGGTGATTGCGTAGCGATAATTTGCGCAAGAACATCAGCAACGGCAGCAACGCCATTGTTAACAAAGGCATCAGATTCAACAACGACAACTTTTGTAACCGGACCCTTATTAATCTCGGCAGCCATAGCTGCACCTTTTCCTGCAGGAGCAAGAACTACTGCGGTGACTTCGCCAATACGAGCACCAGCTGTTGCTAATTCGGCATTTGTCTTCGTGGCCTTACCGCTTACAAAGTCAGCCAAAATCAATACATTGCTCATATCAACTTCTTTTCTGCTAGGAATGAAACCATTTGAGCTGCTGAATTATCATCGCTCACCTTTATTCCGGCTGCACGTGGTGGACGTGGTGATGAATCTGCAACCAGTGACCAGGCTGAATCAACAGTCACACCAACAGTAGCTAAATCTCTACTTTCAATACTCTTTTTCTTCGCCGCCATGATTCCCTTAAATGATGGGTAACGAGGCTCATTAATCTTTTCAACAACTGAAATAACGCATGGAAAGCCTGCGTTCATTTCATCAACGCCAGCTTCAGTAACACGTGTAATTGAAACCTTCTGTGCTGCAGGATCTACCTCAACCTTTGAGGCAAAGGTTAACTGTGCAACATTTAAACGTTCAGCCAACATCGCTGGAACAACGCTCATACGTGCATCGGTTGATTCTGTTCCGCAAATAACTAAATCAAATCCACCCTTTTCAATGACTGCTGCAAGAACTGCAGATGTTGCGAGCGCATCTGCACCTGCCAGCTTTGCATCGCTCACCAAAATCGCATCATTGGCACCCATTGATAATGCTTTACGAACCGCTTCAGTTGCACGCTCTGGTCCCATTGAAATGACGGTAACTGTGTGTGGGCCACCCTCTTCATTTCCACCATGAGCCTCTGCAATTCGCAGCGCTTCTTCAACTGCGTACTCATCAAGATCATTCAAAACCGCATCAACATTCTCGCGATCAAGAATTCCATTGACCATCTTCTTTTCAGCCCATGAATCTGGGACCTGCTTTACGCAAACGGCGATTTTCATAGCCAAAGGTTACTGGTGAGTAACCCATTTTGCTACCGCATCTCGAGATTTCACGCACGGTTTGCCGACTCGTAACCTCAACTTCTACTTTAAGCCTGAGAATTGGCTCAACCTAACGGCATGAAGCGATCCCTGCGTGTAGTCGTGGTCACTGAATCCTTTCTCCCCCAGGTCAATGGTGTTACCAACTCGGTGCTTCGCATTCTGGAGTATCTGCGAGCACAAGGACATCAAGCACTCGTAATTGCTCCAGAAAGTGCTGGGGGTGTATCTGAGTACGCCGGATTTAGAGTCAAACGTGTTCCGAGTTTAGAGATGAAAGGTTTGCTGCCTCTTGGGTTTCCTCAGAAAGCTATTGAACCTCTAATTGATGGATTCAACCCTGATGTTGTACATCTGGCTTCTCCATTTTTTCTTGGAAATTACGCTTCGAGAGTTGCAGAGCGTTTAGGTATTCCAACTTTGTCAATCTACCAAACCGATATTGCAGGCTTTGCTCGTCACTACGGCTTAACAATGGCGCATGATTCACTGAAGCGTTGGGTTGCAAAAATTCATTCCCGTACCACACGCACTCTGGCGCCATCCAACTGGTCTTGTGAAGATTTGAGAAATTCTGGCGTGCCTAATGTGCACTTGTGGCCTCGCGGCGTTGATTCTGAAAAATTCTCACCAGAAAAACGAGATATCTCCTTAAGATGCGAACTTCTCGGCGATCGTCCGGATCGAAAACTTGTTGGTTATGTCGGACGCTTAGCAAATGAAAAACGAATTGATGATCTTGCTACCTTAGATGCGCGAGATGATATTCAGTTAGTAATCGTTGGCGACGGTCCTGCACGATCACGACTCGAAAGAGTTTTATCCAATGCAAAATTTGTCGGTTACCAGAGTGGTGAAAACTTGGCCCGCTATTACGCCTCTTTAGATATATTCATCCACACAGGTAAACATGAAACTTTTTGTCAGAGCGTTCAAGAGGCACTGGCTAGCGGTGTACCTGTAATAGCCCCTAATTTTGGTGGCCCAACAGATCTTGTAAAACACGGTTGGACCGGCTATCTGATTGACACTGCAAACTCATACAGCCTCAATCACGCCGTGAATCAGATTATTCAGCTTTCTGAACCAGCCCTTATGGGGTTTAGGGCTCGCGAGTCTGTAATAGAGCGAACTTGGCAATCCGTAAACACTCAATTAATTGCCCATTACGAAGAATTAATTAAGACCAAGGTTCAAGAAGATGAGGTAAAGGTCGCATGAAAATCGTTCACATCGCAAACTTTTATGGCCCTAAATCTGGTGGCATCAGAACTACTTTGCATGAGCTTGGAAAAGGGTATAAAGCTCGCGGACATGAGTTCACTTACATTGTGCCTGGAAATGGATTCTTTTGTGAAGAAACAGTTCATGGAAAGAAAATAACTGTTCCTTCAGTTGTTCTTCCATTTAGTGGTGGATATCGAATAATTCGAAATAACAAGGATGTAAAGAAGCTTCTGATTACTTTAAAGCCTGATGCACTCGAAATCTCTGATCGCTTCACACTTTCCGGTGTGGGCCTGTGGGCCAAAAAGAGAAACATACATACTGTTGTGTTTAGCCATGAAACTCTTTCAGGTTTAGTCAAATCTATCTTTAGATTCCGATTCGAAAAATTAGTCAATTGGCACAATGCTCGACTTGCTTCACGCTTTAATCATGTAATTGCAACTACTGCCTTCGCGGCAAGAGAGTTCGAGTCAATCAAAGTTGAAAACCTTGTCAATATTCCACTCGGTGTCGATCTGGAGACTTTTTCTCCGAAACTTCGAAATACAGCTATGCGAGATGAACTATTGAAAGGGCAAGACGTCCTTCTCATTCACTTGGGTCGCATGTCACCAGAAAAAAACCCACAGAACTCAATCCTTGCACTAATTGAATTGCGAAAGCGTGGAGTCAATGCACGTTTGATTTATGTCGGCATGGGTCCAATGTTTGCCAAACTAAAGAAATTAGCTGAAGGTCAACCTGTTACATTCTTAGGGTACATAGTCGATCGAAATAGACTGGCTGAAATCATGGCTTGTGCCGATGTTTCAATTGCACCTGGACCTATCGAAACTTTTTGCTTAGCAGCATTGGAGTCATTGGCTTCTGGGACTCCAGTAGTTGCATCTGCAACAAGTGCAGTTGGAGAGTTCTTGATGCTGGATACAAACAATCCAGTTGGAGCTGTTGCAGACAACAATCCACAAGCCTTTGCCGATGCCATTAACCAGGTATTGGAGTTGAAGATTTCCCAATCAGACTTGCACCAGCGATGCCATCACCAGGCAGAAAACTTTCCTTGGAGTTCTACGCTCATGATGATGTTGCGACTTCATGGTGCAGGTCGAGAAGTAACTGCGCTACATAGAAATTTGCGAGCAGCGTAAATGGAAAGAGTTGTCACCTTTGCTGTTTTGGGTGATAGCGCAGCATCTGGCGTGGGTGATGCGGGGCCTCACGGAGTAAATCGTGGATGGGCGTATTACCTGACTCAATCCTTCATGCATCCAGTTGTTTACTCAAATCTTTCTCGTCCAGGTGCGCAATCCATTGAAGTAGTAGAACATCAACTCCCACTTGCTCTTGAACTAGAGCCAGATATCTGTGCGGTAATCGTGGGTGGAAACGATGCGCTCCGCAATGGATTCGATCCAGAAAAATATCGGCAGAACTTGAGGAAAACTCTTTTGGCATTACAAGGTTCTGGTTCTCAAATTCTGTTGTTGCAACTTCATGACCCAACAAGAATTGTGAAGCTACCTAGATTGCTGGGCCAAATTCTGCTTCGAAGAATAAATGCGGTTAACAATGTTATCCAAAACCTTGCTCGGGAGTTTGATGTTGAAGTTTTGTACACACGCCGAATTTCGGGGATTTACGACAGAAAGGTCTGGCATGTTGATCGCATGCACCCGAGCAAGTATGGCCATCAACTTATGGCTTGCCACTTTAGAGAGTTACTCTTAAAAAGGAATTGGAAGATTTCGCCTATAGCGATAGATGAGGTCCAACGAATTTCCAGGGCACAATCCATGAAGTGGATGATAAGAAATGGAACCCCTTGGTTTTTAAAGAGATCTGTTGATCTGCTACCTGCTGCAATTTTCTTAATGGTTGCCGAACTCATCAAAATGACATCAAACAGATTGAGAAATACTCAGGCAGATATTTACTATCCTGATTTTTCGGCGCAATCAGAACTTAATTTACGAGAAGTTTACGAGGAAAGAGTCTCTTAACTTCAAAATCAGGCTCTACATAGGGCAAGATACCCACCATGCTTCCTGCAGATCCCCGAACCCTTGGCTCCACCGTTACAGATGGTGGAACCAACTTTGCGATCTGGAGCAACGCCGCCGACGCCGTAGAGCTATGCCTCTTTAATGAGGTCAATGGAAAGTTGGTAGAAACCCGCTTTGCAATGTCCCATCGCAATGGACCTATCTGGCATGGATACCTTGCCGGGGTTCGTCCAGGACAACGATATGGCTACCGGGTTTATGGTCCTTGGATTCCTGAATACGGAGTTCGCTTTAACGCCGCAAAGTTACTGCTCGATCCCTACGCCCATGTCATCGATGGCGAGGTCACTTACTGTCCTGAAATTTACGGCCATGTTGCTCATGATGGTTTAGGTACAGGTGATTTAAATGAACGAGATCCACGGGACAGTGCAGGAAAGGTTCCGTATTCAGTAGTTACCGATCATGCCTTTCGTGAGGTTAATCGACCTTTAGTTCCATGGGCAAAGACAATTATTTATGAAGCACATGTCAAGGGTCTTACCGCTTTCAATCAAGAGATTCCAGAGAATGAACGTGGAAGTTATAAAGCCCTTGGTCATCCCAGCACCATCGCTCATTTAAAATCAATTGGTGTCACCGCACTTGAGCTACTTCCGATTGCACAATCTATTACCGAGCCAACGATCCATGGTCGAGGACGTAAAAACCATTGGGGCTATAACTCATTGTTGTTTTCCGCGCCTCATAAAGAGTATGCAGCAACATCAGATCCAATCTCTGAACTTCAGTGGTCAGTAGATCAACTGCATGCTGCAGGGATCGAAGTTATTTTGGATGTTGTTTATAACCACACCGCCGAAGGCGGCGTTGGCGGTCCAACCCTTTCTTACAAGGGTATCGATGGGCATGCTTATTATCGGCAAGATGCCAATGGAAATTATGTAGATGTAACGGGTTGTGGCAATACCTTTGCCGCCAGCAAGCCACACTCTGTACGACAAATTATTGACTCATTACGTTGGTGGATCGAAGTTATCGGCGTTGATGGTTTCCGTTTTGATCTAACAACCGCTTTGTACACCAGTAACAGCGCATTTAACTCTTCTCTTATGGCAGCGATCGGCGCAGATTCAGTGCTGCGTAACTTCAAGATGATCGCCGAGCCTTGGGACATTTCTCGATACGCACTCGGTGATTTTCCGCATCCCTGGCGTGAATGGAATGATGCGTATCGAGATTCTGTGCGCCAGTTCTGGCTTGGCGATTTAGCACGAGGCTACGGCGAAGGCGTTTCAGATATCGCAGCGAGCATCAGCGGATCCAGCAATATCTTCCATTATCGCGGTCCAACTTCATCAATTAACTTTGTTGCCGCCCACGATGGATTCACCGTTCATGACATGGTCAGCTACAACGAAAAGCGCAATCAACCTAACCTTGAAAACAATGCCGATGGCAATGATTCAAATCGCTCATGGAACGTTGGTCACGAAGGCGAAAGTAGCGATCCACATATTCAAGAGATTCGTCATCGTCTCAAGAAATCATTACTTGCAACTTTGATGTTGTCATCAGGTGTTCCGATGCTGAATATGGGCGATGAAGTAAGTCGTACTCAAAATGGTTCTAACAATGCGTACTCGTTACCGCATGATCATTCAGAAAATAATGAAGCTTCATTTAACGGTGGTTGGGCACTACCGTGGAATCTCAATGAAAATCAAACAGACATTCTCAACGCTGTTAAGTCATTAGCTCAGATTCGTGAAACCTATTTAGCAGATGTTGCTTCCGAGTTCTTTACTGGTGCCGTAGATAAGGGAACCAATAGAAAAGATATTGCTTGGTTTTCATTAGGCGGCAACGAAATGAGTGATGACCACTGGCGTGATGAAGAAAAACGAAGCATCACAGTCTTTGTTGAGGCAGACCCAAATAAGGGTTTATTGCTGATGCTCAACTCTTCCAGTGAAGAAACAACTTTTACTTTGCCTGATTCAAGTTGGGGTGAAACATTTAGATGCATTTTTGATGCGTCTAAAAAGGTTGAAACTTATGAGCCGGTAATTGCTGCACCAGCTGCAAAGGTTCAAGTCCCAGAACACAGCGTGCTTGTGTGGTTGGTGTCTCGTACTAGATAGTAAGTAAGAAGCACCACTAACATTTGGCTGTGCTCGCAATCATCGCTCCAGGTCAAGGTTCACAAACCCCTGGAATGCTCAGTACGTGGATAGAAAACCCAGAGCTCAAAGCGCTGATCGAAAGCTGGTCGCAAGCAATTGATTTAGACCTATTGCATTTAGGAACCATGGCCGATGCCGATGAAATCAAAGACACCGCAAACGCTCAACCTTTAATTGTTGCAACCTCTCTATTAGGTGCACATGCACTTGGTCTCACAAACTTTGCGGTAACTTCGGGACACTCTGTTGGCGAGTTAGCAGCTGCTGCGCTTTCAGGAGCAATCAGCAGCAGCGATGCTCTTTCCTTAGTGCGATCCCGTGGAGTGGAGATGGCCAAGGCCGCTGCAGCATCACCTGCTGGAATGTCAGCTGTTCTTGGCGGAGACCGAACAGAGGTTTTAGCTGCGATCGCTGCGTTGAACCTTGTCGCTGCAAATGACAATGGTGCTGGACAGATCGTTGCCGCCGGAGATTTAAGCGCACTTGCTCAATTATCTGAAAATCCACCAGCATCAGCGCGAGTTCGTGCACTTGCTGTTGCTGGCGCTTTTCACACCTCTTATATGCAACCTGCTGTTGAACCATTGCGCGCAAAAGCAGCAACGATTGCATCTCACCCGGTTCAGATTAATGTGATTTCAAATAAGGATGGCGAAGTTGTTTCAGATGGCGCTGAAGTTTTAACACGCATCGTTAATCAAATTGCAAACCCTGTGCGTTGGGATCTATGCATGGAGACAATGAAATCACTTGGAGTTACGGGTGTCATTGAGCTTCCACCCGCCGGAACTCTGGTTGGCTTACTCAAGCGCGCTGCAAGTGAGATAGAAACCTTTGCATTAAAGAGCGCAGATGATTTACCGGCGGCGCGAGAGTTTGCAGAGAGGCACTTATGAGTATCAAAGTTGCACCAGTTGGTAACAGTCGCATTCTGTCGGTCGGTTCATACCGTCCAAAGCGATTAGTACCTAACTCTGAAATTGTGGATCGCATTGACTCAACTGATGAGTGGATTCAGCAGCGCACCGGAATTGAAAGTCGTCGCTTTGCCGGAGATGATGAAACAGTTATTTCAATGGCTAAGGCCGCCTGCGAAATAGCACTCAAGCGCGCGAAGTTAACTATTGCCGATATCGATACAGTGATTCTTTCTACTATTTCATACCCATTTCAGGCACCCAGTGCTGCCACAGAGTTAATCAACGAATTAGGAAATCCAAAGGCTGCCGCTTTTGATATCAGCGCTGCATGTGCAGGTTTTTGCTACGGCGTAGGCATGGGTAGCGATTTAGTTCGCTCTGGCACTTCAAAAAATGTATTAGTTATTGGTGTTGAGAAGCTATCTGATTACACAGATCCTGATGACCGAGCGACAGCTTTTATCTTTGCAGATGGTGCAGGCGCGGTCGTTATTGGCCAAAGTGATGAACCGCGAATTGCACAAACTATTTGGGGATCAGATGCTGATTCTCGTGATGCTATTACTTTGACACCATCATTTTTGGATTACAAGAAGAATCCAACTAAAGGTGTTGCAGATTTAGGATGGCCAAATATTTCTCAGCAAGGTCAAACAGTGTTTCGTTGGGCTGTATATCAAATGAGCAAAGCTGGAATTAAGGCCCTCGAAGCGGCTGGAATTACCGTTAATGATCTTGGTGCATTTATTCCTCACCAAGCAAATATTCGCATTATCGAAACAATGGCAAAGGAAATGAAAATTCCTGATTCAGTGTTGATTGCCGATGATATTAGGACAAATGGAAATACTTCAGCAGCGTCGATCCCCCTTGCAATGGATCGGATTTTAGAAGAGCATCCAGAATTGCATGGAAAGTTAGCTTTGCTGATTGGTTACGGTGCAGGACTTGTTTACGCCGCTCAAGTAGTAGAGCTACCACCTCGACCATAATGTACGCGTGAGCCTTGAGATTTATGCCACTTACGGCGTGCAATACTCGTAAGTAAGCCACAAGTTGATACACAATAAACACCTTGCACAGCCCGATCGAGATAGAAGAGGATGAAATCACCATGGCACTTGCACAAGCAGATGTACTTGCAGGATTAAAGGAAATCGTTGAAGAAGTAGCTGGTATTCCTGCTGCAACAGTTGAAATGGATAAGAACTTCACAGATGATCTAGATGTTGATTCACTCAGCATGGTTGAGGTTGTTGTCGCTGCTGAAGAGCGCTTCGGAGTAAAGATTCCTGATGACAGCGTTACAGATCTAGTAACAGTCGGAGATGCAGTTAATTTCATCGTCAACGCATCAAAGTAAGTTTTTGAGTAAATGACTCGTCGTCGCGTTGTAGTCACTGGACTCGGTGCAACCACTCCTTTGGGTGGAGATGTCACATCTACATGGGCGGGCCTTTTGGCTGGCACAAGTGGAGTGCGTTCTCTAACTGAGGATTGGGCACAGACAATTCCAGTGACCTTCGCAGCAAGGGTCGCAGTAGAACCAAGCGAGCAGATGGAGCGAGTAGAGCTACGTCGCCTTGATCGCTCGGAGCAGTTTGGATTAATAGCATCACGCGAAGCGTGGAAAGATGCCGGCTCACCTGAGGTTGATAAAGAGCGACTTGGTGTTGTTGTTGCCTCAGGCATTGGTGGAGTTACAACACTCCTTGAGCAGTATGACATTTTGAACAGCAAGGGCTCTCGTTTAGTAAGCCCTCATACAGTTCCAATGTTGATGCCTAATGGTCCTGCAGCAAATATCGGCCTAGAGCTTCAGGCACAAGCGGGAGTTCACACACCGGTGAGCGCATGTGCATCGGGTGCAGAAGCAATTGGTTATGCATTCGACATGATTCGCAATAACCGTGCAGATATTGTTGTTAGCGGTGGTGTTGAAGCTGCATGTCACGCACTTCCGATGGCAGCTTTTGCTGCGATGAAGGCCCTATCTACTCGCAATGATGAGCCGGCACGCGCATCACGTCCTTACGATCTCAATCGTGATGGATTTGTTTTGGGTGAAGGTGGCGGAATCTTAGTTTTAGAAGAGTATGAACATGCAAAGGCACGTGGCGCAAAGATTTACTGCGAGATTGCAGGACAAGGTTTGTCATCTGACGGGTATCACATCGCAGCACCAGATCCATCTGGAGCTGGAGTTCAGCGCGCTGTTAAATTCGCGCTACGAGATGCTGAGTTAACTACGGCAGACATCGTGCACTTAAATGCCCATGCGACATCAACGCCTGCAGGAGATGTTGCTGAAGCTAACGCTTTGCGCGCTGCATTGGGCAAGGATGCTGATCACGTCGCCGTATCTGCGACAAAATCAATGACCGGCCACTTATTAGGTGGAGCGGGCGCAATTGAATCTGTGTTCATCGTTAAGACTTTGCAGGATCGCATGGCTCCCCCAACAATTAATATTGAAAATCTCGACCCTGCTGTAACTGTAGATGTTGTCCGAGATAAGCCACGCGCACTGCCTGCCGGAGATATCGCAGCGCTTAATGATTCATTTGGTTTTGGTGGACACAACGTTGTATTGGTCTTTAAGAGCATATAAATGTCTCCCACCTCGCATGACCCACGCGATCCAATAGCACGAATTGAACGCCTGGTTGATGATGGAAAGTTTGAGTTCTTAGTCCCTCGTACTGAATGCGGAATGCTTGCAGTAACCGGCAGCGTAAAGGGGTGCAAAGTTGTCATCTTTGCATCAGATGCAACGATCAAAAGCGGTGCACTTGGTATTGATGGTTCCAAGGTAATTGTCACCGCATATAAAGCAGCAATGGGTGCACAGCTTCCGATTATTGGGATCTGGCACTCAGGTGGTGCCCGTTTATCTGATGGTGTTGCATCCCTAGATGCCTTTGGTGAAGTTTTTCAATCAATGATTTCAGCAAGCGGTCGTATTCCGCAGTTGTCATTGGTGTTAGGCCCAACAGCAGGTGGTGGTGCATATGGACCTGCATTAACCGATGTTGTTGTACTTGCACCTGAAGGTCGAATATTTGTAACTGGACCTGATGTTGTAAAGAGCGTTACCGGTGAAGATATTGATATGGCATTACTTGGCGGGCCTGAGGCACATAAGAAAAATAGCGGTCTGGCACATGTAATCGCTGCAAGCGAGGAAGAAGCTTTCGAGGATATTCGAGATCTAACGGCCCTCTTTGCTAACCAAGGCTTCATGAATCCAGATATTGATGACGTAGATCTTTCGCAATTTGTTCCACCATCAAAGGTACGCACTTACGAGGTGCATCCGCTTGTTGATGCAATTTTAGATAAGGATGCAGAACACATTGAACTTCTTTCAATGTGGGCTCCTAACATGACGACGATCGTTGGTCGCTTAGGCGGTGCAACGGTTGGAGTCCTTGCAAACAACCCAGCGCATTTAGCTGGTGTTCTCGATGCAGCAGCTGGAGAAAAAGCTGCTCGCTTTGTTCGCACCTGTGATGCCTTTGGAATTCCCCTTATCGTTATTGCAGATGTGCAGGGCTTCTTACCTGGTGCGGGTCAGGAGTGGGAAGGTGCAGTACGCCGCGGTGCAAAGTTATTGCACGCCTTTGGCGAAGCGGTTGTCCCGCGAGTAACGCTGATTACGCGACGCGCATATGGCGGTGCCTATGTTGCGATGAACTCTAAATCATTAGGAGCTACACGAGTCTTTGCCTGGCCTGATGCTGAAGTTTCAGTAATGGGCGCAGTTGCTGCGGTAAGAGTGCTCCACCGTCGAATTTTGGCTGATATTCCTGTTGAGCAACGTGAAGCTATGGAGCTTGAATTAGCGGCAGAGCATGAAAAGGTTTCGGGTGGAGTTGCAAAGGCAATTGAAATCGGTGCAGTGGATGAAATGATTACACCTGCACAAACACGAAGTGCGCTAGCAAAGTCGATTGCTAACGCACCTCATCGCCGTGGATCACACGGCAACATCCCTCTTTAGCTTTTGAAAGTTACCGAAACGGTAGCTGTCACTGTCTTTTCAATTGTTGATGTGTCATAGGCGCCGTAATCAGCTGTCATTGTTGAATCAGGTGTCGTGATCTGAATTGGGCCAGCCTTTACATTGACAAGTGATCCAATATTTCCGCCAACAGCCTTTGTAAGTGCTTCTGCGCGAACCTTTGCATCCTTCATCGCCTCTGCCATTAACTGTGGGCGAAGTTCAGGAAGATTTGAAATGTAGTACTGAGGTCCGTAGTTGTTGGCATTAATTCCTGTAGCAAGCAATGAACCGATTCCTTGACTCAACTTTGATACAAGCTGGACATCTTGTGAGCGAACAGTAACTTCACGGGTTGCACGGTAGGAAAGAATTCTTCCTGTCGCATTGCCGTTGATGTACTCCTCGTTTGCAAAGGTCGCAACCGCACCAAGGGTTAATCCCTCTGCAGCGATTCCACCTTCAGTTAAGTACTTAGATAGCGCTGCAACATCTGCATCTACCTTTTTAACAGCGGTTGCCACTGTTGGCGATGAAAGACTAACGTTGAGAACCCACACCGCGTTATCTGCTGTCGCTGTAGTTTTTGCAGAACCGGTCACGGTGATTCCATCGCTGCTTCGCGAAGCAAAACCAGAACCAACCTTCATCAATCCGCCACCAATAGCAAGTGACATGATGATAGCTGCAATAATAATTGTTACAGCTTTGCGACGTTCTACGGTGATAATTGGGCTTTCATTAAGTTGAGTCATATTTATATCTTACCCACTAAATGGCACGCAGCTGAGCAATTTCTTGAAGGTCAACACTCCTGAAGCGATCTAGCTCTAACTCCCATGGGTTTCCCAGAAGTGAAGAAATTGCTTCGCGAATACTTTCTTCATCAAAGGCGTTTTTTAATACTGCGCTCAGTTGATTTTCAGTAAGGATGACAGCACCTGTCTGATCAACAATTGCTCGATGTATTCCTAGCTCTGGTGTGCATCTAAATAATTCGCCACCATTGTCACTGTTTTCAATAACTTCAAAGTTTAAGTAATGCCAACTACGAAGGGTGCTTGCAAGTTCGGCGGCGGCACCTTCGCGATCACGAAATTCAATCTGTGTGCGATAAGAGCCAGGAATTAAAGGTTGTGGACTCCATGATGGCTTTACCCAGGTTCCAAGAACAGCTTGAACCGCCCAATCAATATGGTGGCGCAAAGCAGATGGCGTTGAGTGAATAGTTAAGAAGCCCCGAACCTGTTGACGGTTTGAAGGCGTGGTTAAACGTTCCATGGTTCTCCTTGCAAGGTTGCCCAAATGCGACCTTCCCCAGCAGCATTTTCGGCTCAAACTTGCGGAG
>Ga0209550_10003095_pt1 | contig 15876 bp, 8 predicted proteins | sample LauGreSuBDMM15SN_2_FD_187567 | JGI IMG/M metagenome (GOLD analysis project Ga0209550, IMG submission 187567) | Freshwater lake microbial communities from Lake Michigan, USA - Su13.BD.MM15.SN (SPAdes) (version 5) | ecosystem: Environmental > Aquatic > Freshwater > Lake | place: Lake Michigan, USA...
ATACAAAAACAATGATGATGATGACAATGATGGTTGAGATCCATTTTCATTTTCAAAAATAAAAATACAAAAACAATGATGATGATGACAATGATGGTTTAGGGTTTAAAAATACAAAATTAAAAATACAAAAACAATGATGATGATGCTGACGGACTATCTAATGCGTTCATTTATATTCTTAGGTAATTCAATCTCGTGATAGAGATATTGCTGCGATCCTTCTTTATATCTGATGATTGGATAGTATTCATCATGTGTATTCTTATCAGAACGAACACTATTAAACATCATGAATACATCACTATTCGCATTGAAATAGTAAATGTTCTTTACAAACGTTGCACTCAGCTTACTTACTATCACACAGTTTATATCCATATACTCACACATGATCTCAAACTCATATAAACCAATACAGTAATCTGGAGCCTCTATAATTCTCATAATATCATCCAAGTCCTTTGTGGGTCTCTTATACGCATAACGATTCTTGTTGAAAAATATCATCATATTCTTACGTTCATCACCTCCCTTATTATAAGAACGAATTATCGTATTTTTTATACGTTTCATCATACCCTCATAAGTAATGATATTTCTATTCAATAATTTTGAAACATAAGCTAAGTATGATATGACCCATTCACTGGTATATTGTGCTGGCATTATCGTATTATACTGAACAGTAGCCTTCTTACCGAATAAATCCGATTTGACTGTTGGCGGCAATATATCACCCTTCACATCATCATTATGAATAAAGATCTGTTTATGCTTTATAGAGTCTATCTCTTTCAATATAACATTCAACTTTATCGTCTTTGAAGTCTTGAAATCATCATAAGAATGCGTGAAAACCGAATAGGGATTCATTCTCTTATTATATATCTTGATGATACCCTCCTCCTCAAAAATACTCGTATCACTCAATACCAATATATTCTTATCATCCATCCTACTTTTTGATAAGAGGTGTTTAACATATTTGTAATTGAACCTAAAGAGTCCCTCGGCAATATCCCTCGAAACCTTCAACTTGTTCTCCAAAGCACTTATCTTCTTTTGTTCAGACATAGGATTCAACTCGTGTTTCAAATAATACAACATCTCATCTATATAAGCATCATTCGACTGTATGATGTCGTATAAAGTTTTAACAAATTTAGTATTCTCATGTTGATCGTTTAACTGTATCAAACTATATAAAGAATAGTCATTAAACTCTCCATCAGTTAAATACACAAAGTCCAAATCTTTGAATGTAAAGGCATCTTCACTCGTGCTCAACTCAAAAGGCACATTGAGCTCTTCATACAAGTTCTTCATATCTTCTATAGAAACAGTAGCTGCAGGTTTATGATGCGCGTTCAACTGATCCAAATATACGATGCTCATGTTTGTCATGTGCATATTCGGTATCGATAACTCATAATAACCATTTAAAGGAATAAAAATATTAGAGGTGTCGAGGATGAATCCACAACATTTAAAATTATTATCTATGACAAAAGATTTGACTGTATGCTCAAGCGCAATCTTAAAATACATGTCTTGAAACGATTTCAAACGCGCGTTCTCATCTATAGAATGCATCATATTATTTATCAAGATGGTATTGCTCATAATCTCATCATACGTAATATGATTGATATCAGATAACCTCACTATCGGTTCATACGTATTGTTCTTCTCAAAAATATAAAAGAAAGTTGTATCATGTGAAACGTTTTTCATTATGTTAAAGTGATGTGGCACCTGTAAATAAGATATATTGGCAATATCTTTTATCAATAATACAATGATATTATTAGGATTAAACCAGGGAAATATCATCAAAGATGCGAGATCATCATACGTCTTCACCACATCGCTTTCAAAATACTCCATGAAATTAGTATATGCATTAAAAACAATGTATTGACGAATGAGCTCAGGGTTCTGTCTATCCTTCTTCAACAGGTCTGTGCTGTCTATATTAAACATCTTCACGTATGTTTTCGATGCTGTCAGCCATTTTTCGAAAGCCGCATATTCTTCATCATCGTCTTCGATAGTCTTCTCGGGGTTGTAATACGCCCTTATGTTATAGCCTCCTTTCATCAACACAAAATTTTCAGGTTTCAAGTTCTTCTTCACAAGGGCATTAATATCACTGTGCTGTGTCAGAAACGTAGCAAAAACATTCTCAAGTATTCGGGGATCCGTCTGTTCCATTCCCCTCCTCACGAAACAGTCTCTGTTTTTGGTATTACCTATACACTTATTAGATTGATTGAGAATACTTTGAAGTTTGGGTGGGAGTGCTCCATATTTGTCTTTTGTCAAAAGTGTATCGTGATTATGAATATATTTACTATCGAGGGTGTTACTGTCAGCTGCGGTGTTAGCGTCAGCTGCGGTGTTAGCGTCAGCAGCAGTGTTAGCGTCAGCAGCGGTGGCTAAGGCTGCCTCTTGTTTTTTAGTAAGTTTTGTTGTGCTACAACATGGTAATTGGAAGTTGTTTGGATGAAGTGGTTTCAAGAAATAAGGAGTTCTCTTATGTTGAAATATTTCGAGCACTTGTTCGTTCTTAGGACATCCCTTTTCTAATTGTTCTTCTGTTAAACTCACCCTACTGATGGGACACCAGTATCTTGGGCAAATGTAATAGTGATTGAGACGTAATTCTTCAGTGCTCCCTGTCTGCACAAAACCACTGTAAGAACCCTTGTGATTTTTATCTATAATGTCTTTCTCTGCTTTGGTGATAACAACTGGTTGCTTTCTACCTGAGGCTTGACACACACGGGCGTAATTATTCTTACCGTCCTTTGGTTTAAAGTCGAATAATTCTTTATCACGTCGCTTCAGTTCTTCTAATATGTATCTTTTGTGACGGCGTTTCTCATAATCTTTTTCATTTTCATTGGCTTTTTTTTCATCAACAAAGTCATCGAGTCCATCATCACTGCTTGCGCTAGATAAGGATTTAGATTGAGTTTCAGGGTTAGCAACTGCATCGTCAGCAGCACCATTAGCGTCAGCATCGTTAGCAGTTTCAAATATATCATCACTAAACATAAAATCTTCCTCTTCTTCCTCCTCTTCATCTTCATCCTCTTCATCGGGATCATCATCATCCTCCACGTCACTATCTTCGTTATTCTTCTGATTTTGATTCAATAAAGTCTGCGTATTTTTATCATTTAATTCAACTACTTTAGATAAGGCTGTTTTCACTTCATCAGTAGTTGTATTTAATAGAGCAAATAAGACGAACTTGATGATGTGTTCGCTCGTAGATGCATGCTTCATGTTATCCATAGTTATGAGGAGTTCATTATTCGTATCCATCTTCAAAACAATATTAACTCCAGAATTGTATATGGACTCCACTATTTTATTATTGAAATTTTTACTATGGCCACTCAATAAAAGCAACTTGGCATTAGTATATTCCTCTCTTGCCTCTTCTTCTGTCTTTCCATATTCCGACATAATACTATCTACTATGTTATCCTCGCTTTCATCGATGTTATCATTCACAAACAAAAGTATATCACTCGACTCAATGTAATTTGACACCAATTTGAATCTCAGCGATACTTCCGCACCAGCGCGGGATATACCAGAGAAGATATGAGGGAGCGCATTGAGAGAGTTGATGATCTTCTTCATACTTTTATCCACGTTCATCAACGTCGCAGCGCTCCTCACAGTGAATGTTTTGATAGCAATATTTGTATTCATAAACATGTCATCGTTATCGCACATAACGTATATGTCTTCATGAATATTGTTCTTAAAAAACTTCAGTTCTGATAGAAAAGCCTTTATATTCGCTATGCTTATGTTATTATTCTGATTCATATTGATAAATACGTTATACATACCAGTCTCGCTCAGCACTACGTTGCAGAAGTTTGTCTCATCTATGAGGACATAAAACATGATGCTTGTATATTTCCTTATATTGCTCTTATCACGGGCCCTATCTTTACCTATCATGTTCTTGGCCTGTTTTTGTATATTGGATACCACCTTATAATTGAGAGACTTGATATTAGACACATCTCCCTTAAACAATATATTGTTATGACTCTTAAAGGCTATGAGAGGAATATTAGGGACTGATTCGAAAAAGTTGAATACATCATTTAGATTAATGTTGCATACCCTATGAGGTATGAAAGTTGCGTGAAACTTCAATATGTTGCATCGAAACTCATCGAGTTTATCTTTAAATTGAGTAGCCTCAACAACTTTTTGAAAGTCAAATAGCTTATCGTATGTCTTAAAATCGCTATTACGAATGGTTATTTTATCGAAATAAAAGGTGTGACGAGGGAAGTGCTCCTTTGTTATCAGGTTAATAGTATTGACGTTGTTCATGATGTCTCCTATCAACATGTTTTCGTTACTCACTATTTCAGGGGTGTTCTTCATAGTGAATATGGAGTCTTTATCATCAATAGGGTTGATGGGATACATGAACTGAGAATCAGATGGATCTCTTATGTTGAAAGAGAATTCTTTATACATTTGTAGTTCCTTTTCTAACAGTGCTTTTCTTATATCCCCCTTCTTTACATATTTGAGATTGTTATTAACGATGTCGCCAGTGAGATCGAATTTATATTTACAAAGGGTATTTACCGCATGTGGTTCTAGTAAAATGGACTCATCAAACAGGGTTTTGATGAAATTATTCTTTTCTATGTTTGAGGCGACGGTTGAATACCAATAGTAGCAGTCGCTCAACTTAGTGGCGCTCTTTATATGCTTAGATATCTTGAAAAGGACGTTTCTAATGGTATCGTAACTTAATATTTGTTCTTGTAGCACTATAACATTGTTCGCGGACTGTATTTTAATGGTATCTTTGTTGAAAGCCTTGGTATCTTTGGTGAAGACGTATATGTCTCTCTTTGACTTTGAAAGCCAATGATTCACAAAGAATACTTTATCTTCACTGTCTATTTTACAGTTCATTTGGATACTATTAATTATTATAATATGTAAAAATATCTAAAAAATGACTATTTTTCATAAAAAATGATCTTTTTTATTTGATTGTTGTTTAAAAAAAAATACACACATTATTACATCAATTATAAGTTATTTCTAAATACACTATGGAATACACTATTCCTGGTAATAATGGTAAAGTGTATACCATTTCCTATGATGTCGGCAAAGAATATTACAAATGTTCTTGTCCTGACTTCATATATAGACGCTCTAAGACCAACGAGATGTGCAAGCACATTTGTCGAATAAAGACGATGGATGATTACAACGTGAATCCCGAGGAATATACTAAACGAGGTATCACGGTGAAGATCTTGAATCCAATAGCACTCGCAGATCAGCGAAACAATTCAGATATTGATATTGACGCTGATTATGATATGTTGGCTACACACAGAGCAAACAAAAAACAAAAAACAAAAAACAAAAAACAAAAAACAAAAATATAAACAAAAAAACTAAAACAAGAGATCAATTAAACTACAGCATGCTGTAGGTGATCTCTTTTTTGTTTTCACGAAGTGTTCGCAGAGCAACATGAAGTTCGCGCAAACCATATGGATCTTTCGAAGGTTTCATAAGGAATTCTCTATGATATCCATATAATTCTCTTTAGAAATGAATATTTTAATAACAGTAATCATTCTTATTGCGAAGCAATTTACCCTGTAACTTGATATGTTTTTATAAAGAGTTCCCATATACATTTTATAGACATATCCTTTATACTATTCTCGAAGAATCCCATATGTAAGTCGCGAAAGTGTGCGGCCTATAGGCCATTAATGACTGGTATGGGTGGTCAAAATTCACTTTACATTGATGTTAATTTAAAATTTTTAATTTTTAATTTTTAATTTTTTAATTTTTAATTTTTAATTTTTTAATTTTTAATTTTTAATTTTTAATTTTTTAATTTTTAATTTTTAATTTTTTAATTTTTATATTTTCATCATCAATCCCCCACATACGTGCTAATCTATTACGCTAAAGCACAGATGACTTTATATGTATTCCACAATATTTCACAGGTTTCGCTGCATAATCAACCTTCTTATACAATCCTAAAGTTATTGCTTCTTTCAATAATATTCTAAAATTTGTCCAAAACGACGTTTGATGACCTATCTCCTCAGTCATCAAATGCCCCAACTCATGTATAGCTACATACATCACCGTATTTAAATCCACCAAAGTATCCTTGCCATCCCTCGAACGCAAACAAAATACTATCTTCTCACCCTTATTTATTGAATAAGATGTATAATTAGTCTTATCAGTCCCCTCAGATATGTTATCTGGATTAAAGTTTCTATTCAATCTATCCACATCCTCCTGCACAAACTTACCTTCCTTATTTTGAGTCATGTGTTTCACTAAGATGATCAATCGTCTATTCATCTTAGCCAGAAGATCTGCAGCTTTGTCCTTGTTTGGAAGACTCTTCACCACATATGCTCTCCCATCTATTTTAGAATAAACAACTTCAACCTCTGTGTAATACTGATTCTTAACATAAAAAGCAATCAAAATACACATGATCACGATGAAAACTTTATCAGGGGTATTCATTACACTAAAGAAATATTATTTCCTTAATCTGGGCTTTAAGCCAGCCATGTAATATCAACTGATTGTCCAACTTTTTCCACCTCTAAAGAAGTAGTGGAGGACATAAAAAAGCATCATGACGTTTTTGCTCTTCAATCAATTGTTTTTTGCGTTTGAGTATTTTTTCAGAAAGTAATGCCGATATAAACGATATAAAAAAATGAAACTAATTTAGAGCCTTGTGATATTATATAATATAATCACCAATCTAATTCAAATGTTTAGAAATTCAATCACAAAGAACGACATTGATCCTGACAATGAGGATATTGTCTTTCAAATAGTCGATTGGTATGCTACAGATATTGAAAAATGTTCTGATGATGATGATGAGGATGTTGTTGATGATGTTGAAGAAGAAAAAAAAGAAGTTGATGACAAGCTTACAGACAAGCCTAAAGAGCACTACGTTATCAAAGCTTTCGGTGTCGATGAAAAAGGAAGATCCATCGGTCTCACAATCACTGAATATAAACCTTACTTCTACATAGAAATCGTTGGTGTTAATCTATCAAACAATGACAACTACGAAAGAGTCAGGAGTCATCTTTTCAAACAGTTCGCCAACAAATTCAGCATCGCAGACATACCAGAATACACAAAAAGAGAGATGAAAGTTAATATGTATGGATTTACTAACAATCAAAAAAAGTGCTTTATGAAGATCATTTTTAGCAATCTCAAAGGCTTCAGGAGCGCCATATATAACCTCAAAGAAATTACTTTCAGTCGCTCGGAAAAATATAAAGTTATTCAATACGAAAGCAATATTGAACCATTCATCCGCTTCATTCACAAAGCTGGTATTGAACCGTGTGGATGGATTAGAATTCCAAAAGATAAATACGACTTCAATGACTCTATTCTAAGAGCCAGCACAAACATAGACATCATCACCAAATGGAAAAATGTTAAGAAATATTCAAGCAGCAAGTTGGCCCCCCTTGTTGTCGCCAGTTTTGATATTGAATGCACCAGTAGCCATGGAGACTTCCCTATGGCTATCAAGTCTTACAAAAAGACTGGCAGAGAACTATTCGAATATTATAAAACATTGAAAGCTAAGGCATCCCCTGAACTGGAAATTCAAGAGTTTCTCCTCAAAGAAATTCACTCCCTTTTCAATATCGATGATCTACCCCCTGGTGTCCTAACATACGTTATTCCTAAAAAAAATTGTGTTATTGACAAACAACTCATAAAAACCGAATCTATAAACCGTATCGGTGATATTATGAAAATAATGAAAGACACACCTAACACTGATAAGAAAATCTGCGACTTTTTCAGAACTAACCTCAAGATTGATGATGCTCCTGAACTTATCAAAAAATTGAAAGCTGAACACGAGATGCTCAAGCGATTCAATAAAGATGATTACACCATCAAAAATAAGATAATAGACATGATGAAGAAAAATTATAAAGGAACAGATAAAGATCAAAAGATCAGATACGATAGCACTTGCGATAACAACGTCGGCATAATCATGGCACTGTTTGATAATGATACCATCTTTGATAAATTAGCACTGGAGTTTGAGAAGATGGGATGTCCCAAACTTGAGGGAGATTCTATCATTCAAATTGGAACAACATTTCATATTTACGGTCAAAAAGAATGTTTCTATAAACATATCATCACTCTCAAAGACTGTGAAGACAATTTTGATGTAGATGAGATTATAGAGTGCAGCAATGAGAAACAAGTGCTGACTGAATGGAAAAAACTCATCATGGAGATGGATCCTGATATCATCACTGGCTATAATATATTTGGTTTTGATAACGGCTACATGAGGGATAGGTCTATAGAGCTCAAGTGTGCCAAAACCTTTGAAAAGTTAGGGAGATTAAAGGATATCGTTTATGATTCAAAGCAACTTCAGACACACGCTTTCATCACGAAAGAATTACAATCATCAGCTCTTGGTCAAAACATTTTCAAGTATTTTGCAATGGAAGGCAGGGTTCAAATTGATCTTATGAAAACCATTCAGAAAGATCACAAACTGGATAGTTATAAACTAGATAATGTTGCCTCAACTTTCGTGACAGGTAAGATAAAGAAGGTGGTGGATAACAATACAGTTGTGATCGATAACATAATTGGTTTAACAGAGAACAATTTTATCAAAATATGTGATACCAAATTTATGGTTGTTAAAATATATGCAGAGACTAATACGATATCTATTGACAATAAGAGCGCAGTTGATATCAGTCAAGCGAAAGCTTGGGGTATGGTCAAGGATGATATCACACCTAATGAGATTTTCGAAGCACAGAACAAGGGGCCCAAGGAACGCGCGATGATCGCCAAGTATTGTGTGCAAGATTGTGCGCTTTGTAATTATTTGATGATGAAACTGGAGATTATTGCGAATAATATTGGTATGGCTAATGTTTGTCTGGTTCCACTAAGCTATATCTTCCTTCGTGGTCAAGGGATCAAGATTTTCAGCTTGGTTGCCGAGCAATGTCGTCGGGATGGCTTCATAATTCCTGTGATTAGAAAAGCGGATGATAGCGATGACTCATATGAAGGAGCGATTGTTCTTGAACCAGAAATAGGTATCTATGAGGAACCTGTGTCTGTGCTTGATTTTGCCTCCTTATATCCCTCAAGTATGATCAGTGAGAATATATCACACGACAGCATTGTGCTGAACAGCAAATACGACAATCTTCCAGGCATGGACTATATTGATATCAAATATGATGTCAATGGCCAGGAGACAACCGTTAGATTCGCGCAGTTCAAAAATGGTGAAAAGGGTATTCTGCCACGTATCCTCATGAAGCTTCTCTCTCAAAGGAAATTAACAAGGAAGAAAATGCTTTATAAAACAGTGGAAACATTGAAGGGAGATGTTGTGTCTGGGTTGATGAGCGATGGTTGCGATGGCTCCGACACTGTGACCCTTAAAGACCTGAGCACAGATGAGACATTCGTTATTGAAAAATCACACATAACAAAAATGTATGACACTTATAACGAATTTGAACAGGCTGTTTTAGATGGTCTGCAGCTGGCGTATAAAGTCACAGCAAATAGTCTCTATGGACAAGTTGGTGCAAAAACGAGCCCAATATATCTTCAGGAACTCGCTGCATCAACGACAGCTACAGGAAGAAATTTAGTCATGAAACTTAAGGATTTCGCAGAGGCAAATTATGATTGTAAGGTTATCTATGGAGATTCAGTATTACCACAAACTCCTGTCATTATTAAATACAAAAATGAAATATTTATCAAGCCCATTGCAAAAATAACGGAGCTCACGCAAACACCTTGGAATGAATATAATGCCTTTTTGAAAGAAGGCACTGACAAAGAAAAGAGCGATTGTGATTTAGAAAATATTGAAACCTGGACTCATCAAGGGTGGAAACAAATAAAGAAAATTATTCGTCATAAATGCAGGAAGAAGATTTATCGAGTTCTAACACACACTGGAATGGTAGATGTTACAGAAGATCACTCTCTTTTAAATACAAATCTTGAGGAAGTGAAACCTTCCAATGTCTCTATAGGAACAGAGCTGTTTCATCTGTGTCCTATTGTTTTAATTAACAAAGCATATTTCAAGCAAGGTGTTGATTTGCAATTGCAAACATGTGGGTATTATGATACGAACAATCAGGTAACAGCTCAAGCATTCTACTTATATCTAAAATCTAAAGGCTATAATGTATCTATTGATACATATGATGGTGATGAGTTTAGACTCACATACTCTCACGCTCCATTTGATTCGTGTTTGAACTTAAATGCTATTAAGAAGATAGAGATTCTACATGAATCATATGAGGATTATGTCTATGATATTGAAACGGAAGCTGGAACATTTCAAGCTGGTATTGGAAATATGATCGTAAAGAATACAGACTCAATCTTCATCAAGTTCATGTCTTTGCCAGATGAGAATGGTTTTGAATTGAAAGGGAAAGATAGACTTCAAGCGTCTATTAACAAGTCTATAGAGCTTTCGAAATCTTTCAAGCCACAATTGAAGAAGCCACACGACGCTGAGTATGAAAAGACTTTCTGGCCGTTCATCATCATGTCTAAGAAACGCTACGTGGGCAACTTATACGAGGAAGATGTCAATAAATTTAAACAGAAATCTATGGGAATTGTCTTGAAACGCCGAGACAATGCTAACATATTAAAAACGGTATATGGAGGAATGATAGATATTATTCTTAATGAGAATAACGTGCATAAATCAATAGACTTTCTTAAGACACAATTGAAGAATATAGAGAACGGTAAGATCGATATTCATGATCTGATCATCACAAAAACACTTAAAGGAACCTATGCGGATCCGTCTAAGATTGCGCATAAGGTATTGGCTGATAGGATGATGGACAGAGACCCTGGTTCGGCACCACAGATAAACGAAAGGGTTCCTTATGTGTATATAATCAACAAAAATAAGAAGGCGCTACAGAGTGATAGAATTGAGCATCCTGATTTTATCAAGAAAAATAATGTGAAGATTGACTATGCGTTTTACATTACAAACCAGATAATGAAGCCAGTTTCTCAGTTGTTATCACTACGTGTTGAACAGATTAAAGGATATAATAAACCTCCTAACTATTTCATAGAACAAAAGGAAAAATATGAAAAGGAATACAAGGGAGATTTGAGTAGAGTCAAAGATAAAATAAACGATCTTAAAGAAGCTGAGGTGAATAAGCTGATATTTGAACCAATTCTTGTAAATTTACAGAAGAAGGCTAATGGTCAGACGTCGATTATGGATTTCCTTCAATTTGGAAAATAATTAGCTTTATATTTATACATATACATATACATATCCATATCTATATCCATATCCATATGATAATAGACACTTCTATAATTATATAGAGAATCCTTTATGACGCGATGATGTCATATACAATGATGTTTTTTAAACTGCTTTCGCATTAAAAACATTAATCTCATTAGTGTTATAGAATTCCTTAAATACCTCTGGTAGAATAGGTAGGGGGGCACATAATGGATCATGTGCCATCTTTATTCTTGCATCATTGTATTTCACCACTTTATCTAAGTAAATTGTCTTAAAAATACTGTTACCCTCTATCAGTTTCTTCAACATCTTAGATTTATCCGTCTCGGGAACCAAATTCGTTTCTGCAGCCTTCACAGGATTGTATCTCAACCATGTCTTATAGAACAACTGAAGAGCAAAGCAACTGTTCAGAGGAACCATTATCAAGTTCTCTTCCAGTTCCTTCACGTAAGCGTTGGTATCCGAGTTATAATATAATGACTTTGTATAATATGTCGGCAACAGCACAAACATGTATGTATAAAGTTGCTGATCGATGTCATCCAGCTTAATCTCTTGTATATCCTTCATTATGTGCGTCACAAACGGTGCGGTCTTAGACATCGAAAACAATTCACCATTAGAACCCTTGTTCAATCTTTCCAGTTGTGGAAACAGCGTAGTCTGCGCATTACTGTCTATGTAGCTGAACATCCTTGGAAAATATGTCCTTAACACGAAATCAAGCTGTTTAGCATTCTTCAAAGCCTCAATCAACTTAACCTTAATCAACAATACAGAGGGAAAGTCATCAAAGTTATTATATATCCTGTAGGTGTAAATACTTTCGGCTATGATGAAAGACACATCTGTCCCATACGTGTTGATGAATTTCTCCAAATCATACTCAGGCAGAATCGTATTGAAATCCTTTAATAACAAGAGCACATAAGAGAATATGAGTTCTCTAAAATTATTCAGATTTTCCTCATCAGACTTATTAGGTAAGTGTTTATTCACCTCAGTGAAACTTAAATTAACCAGATAATTCAGATCCGATCTATTGTTATTCAATATCTCCTGAATTTTTTCATTATGTATTTTGTCAGTATCCTCAGACTTCTTTAAGCGCTTATCTTGCTCGATGTCGCGTTCGTTATTGAGCTTCATCTGTTGTTTCAAAAGCTCGAGTTCTTGTTTCATCGAATCACGGGATTTCAGATATTTCATTATGTTTGTATTAGAATGGAACATATAGTTATCGTTCGCCTCTCCTTTTAATATATATTGATTTACGTTATTGGCACTCTGTGTTAGCTTTTGAATTTCGCGATTATTCAGATATACAAAGATAATGAGCACTATTAAAACGACAGTTGAAAATAGCGACATCATGTTTGTCGTCATATCAGCCATGACTATATTATTTATTAATTATTATATATATTTTAGCAGCAATTGTGAATTTGGAAACATGCATTCGTTATTAAATACGACTTGGGTAGGGACCAAGTGTTGAACATTTCGCTTTGAAGGAAACTTAGTTAGATTATGGATCATCATATATTTTTTGAAAGATGCCTCGTAATTTAAAATGCTACTACAATCCCCTATCACCATGTCGCACATCGTTAGAGTAATGTATTTAAGTAGCACATCACTCAATTCATATTTATTCACATTGCTTTTCGCTAATGCTGTTGCGTTAGATATGTCTATGTAGTTATACATATTCACATTGCATTTGTCATATACTTCTGATAAGTTATCCTGGTCATACGACAGTCCCACGTTGATCTTCTCATCGTCAAATAACATCTCCAGCTGAGGAAACACGTAAGGTTGAACTGATTTGAACAATTCATTATGAACCGCTGACTTCATTCGCATGTAGTCCGTCACGCTAACATCATCACGCTTGAACTCTTTGCGAGATTCATATATGAAATTAGAGTATTCGGATCCCAATTTCATAGTGTTCAGGCACTCCTCTTGTAATTCTGGATTATAAAAATAGTTGGTCTTTAAAACCTCTTGCAATTCAATAAATCGAGCGCTGTGATTGAAATATTCCTGGAATTGTTCCTTAAATTCTTTTGAAGTAAGAAATGCTAAAGGGATTTGTATCCCTTTAATTAAAGTAAGTCCTGAAACTAATTGTTGAAATTCTTCTATAATAGTGCCCGTTGTTTTTATGACAACTTGTTGAGTCTGTATCATTTATAAAAAAATGATAAATTTATTTAAGTAATATACACGACGAAAAATGGAGATTTTTGGTTTAGATAACATCCGCTATACATGTTATTTGAACGCTACTTTGCAATGTCTATTCACTTTCAAAATATTCAGAGACATCGTTTCTATCGAACCTGCGGAAGATGATGGCATCGTGTGTGCTCTTAGGGATATTCTTTCTGCAAGCAATAGCGATAAGCAGCGAACCAGAGGATTACGCTTTTTGATAAAAAGTCTGATGAAAAAGGTTACCTGGTTTACGTTTCTTCAACATAATGATGTTAATGAATTCATCATGTTATTCTTCGAGCAGCTTAATGTAGAGCTACATAAGTCTAAGGCTTTTCTTTTAAAGAATGTGAAATACGACGTTCAGACTATACAAGGTTATTTCATGAACAAAGCGCATAAGAGTTGGATTTCGTTTGTGAAGAATGAACATACAATCTTTAATGAATTGATAACTGGACAGTTGGTGAATCAGGTCATCTGTGGAAATTGTAAGAAGATTCACCACAATTTCGAGACTTTCAGAGTGCTTGATATTGAGATACCTGAGTCTGATGATAGCACTACTGTGAATGCCTGTCTCTCTAAGTATTTTGAAAAGAGTATTATCAACGACTATGATGCTGGTGATCACGGTGATAAGTGGGTGTGCGACAAGTGTAATGCATCTGCTAAGAGCCTGAAGACCTGCAAACTGGTGAAGCTCCCCGACATGCTGGTCATATCACTAAAACGATTTAAATATAACGAAAAAACTGGAAAGTTTCTAAAGAATAATGCTTGTGTGAAGGTGAATGATGTCGTGGATATCGACGAATATTCGATATGTAACGAGCCCAGTTATAAGCTGATGTCCTTTGCGAATCACATGGGAAACATGCATGGCGGGCACTATACAGCCTGTTGCAGATATGATGATTCGTGGTATAAGATAGATGATGAGACAGTTTCAAAGATGAACACATATGAAGATAGAAATGCCTATACAATATTCTATCAAAAACAGTCAAAAAGTGTGTAAATTATTTTAAAAAAATGATTTTATCTTTATTGCTTATACTTAAAGAAAACCAATTAAGAACAAATGTATTAAATAATAATAAAACCATACAAAATGGTTAATACTGGTGCTGTTTTTGATCTGTTGAAGATCAAAGACAACGATAATAACGACAATGATAACAAAGACAACATTGATTTCTTTGACTTCTTTACACCTGGAAGCTATAACCCTCCTACTAACACTCACTACACGCAAATCCAATGCTCAGTTAAACCTGAAAACATTGGAAGACTCATTGGTAATAAAGGTAAAGCATTCAATGCGATCACACGATGTGCTCGTATCAAGTATCTTTGGATTGATAATGACAGAAATGTTATTGAAATCTGGGGTCCAGAAAGAAGACTCGCTGATGCAAAGCTCAGACTTATTGAGCGCATGAATCGAATCGAATCAAACCCTAACTAAATTAAAAATTTAATAAAATCACTAAAAAAAATTTCATACATCGTCGCTAAAAAATAGACGATGTATTTTTTTATTTTTTATTTATCACTTTAATGTAATAAATTATGGTGATAATTTTTATTCTTGTCATACTCATTATTTCAGTAATTATATATGGAATCGTATCGAAGAAATCACAAACAGAAGCAGCAGCAGAAGCACAAACAGGAACACTGACAGGACAAGAACCAGGACAAGGACCAGGAACAGAAGGAACAGCTGCACTAGCAGCACAAGCAGAAGCAACATCAGGAGAAGGATCAGGACAAGGATCAGTACAAGGATCAGAAAGAACAGCAGTAGCAACAGCACTAGCAACAGCACCAGCAGCAGAAGCAGTAGCAACAGCAGCAGCAACAGCACCAGCACCAGGACAAGCAGTAGCAACAGCAACAGGAGAAGCAGCAGCAGACCAAGCAGCAGAAGCAGCAGAAGCAGCAGAAGCAAGAGAAGCAGCAGCAACAGCACCAGGACAAGCAGTAGCAACAGCAACAGCACCAGGACAAGGAACAGGAGCAGCAGAAGGAGAAACAGCAGCAGCACCAGCAGCACCAGCAGGACCAGGACAAGGAACAGGAGCAGCAGAAGGAGAAACAGCAGCAGCAGCACCAGCAGGACCAGGATCAGAAGCACCAGCAGAAGCACCAGCAGGACCAGGATCAGAAGCACCAGCAGAAGCACCAGGACAAGCAGTAGCAACAGC
>Ga0209550_10003097_pt1 | contig 15875 bp, 7 predicted proteins | sample LauGreSuBDMM15SN_2_FD_187567 | JGI IMG/M metagenome (GOLD analysis project Ga0209550, IMG submission 187567) | Freshwater lake microbial communities from Lake Michigan, USA - Su13.BD.MM15.SN (SPAdes) (version 5) | ecosystem: Environmental > Aquatic > Freshwater > Lake | place: Lake Michigan, USA...
GTCCTTGGCGATCAGCTTGCGCCGCTTGTGGTCGCCCGCCGCGTTGGGTGTGTTGCCCTTGAGGATGTAGAAGCCGATTGCGTTCGAGTAGTGGCGCCCGTTGCCCATCGACTTGCGCGCGTCGGGCTGCGCGAGCTTGATGATGAGCTTCGTGTTCGGGCGCGAGATGGTGAGCAGCCACTGGTTGTTGTTGCGCCACGAGATGAAGTTGGTGCAGCCGCCCGCCGTCTCGTCCATCCAGCGCGACTTGACGGCAAAGCGCGTCCACAGGTCGTCGAGCATGCGGCACATGTACACCTTGTTGAAGTGCTTGCACAGGTCAGCGTACTCCATCCAGAAGGTGCCGTCGTTGGCGTCGCGGGAGTAGTGGAGCATCTGCATCATGCGCGACGTCCATGCACCTGAGTTGTCCGACCATTTGCCGTTCCACTCCTTGCAGCTGCCGTCCTCGTTGAGAGGGATGCGCAACCGCATCAGTTTGATGTCCTCAAAGTCGCCGCCGGTGACCACCGCGTATGCGCGGTTGAGCTCGATGCCCTTTTTGGTGGTTTGCGGGCGCGGCTGGCCCTTGGTGTTGCACGTAACGCCGATGACATGCTCCGTCTTCATCTTCTCCATCATTTCGTCCCAGAGGCGCTCAGGCATCTCGCCCTTGGGAGGGATCCATTCCTTCTCGCCCTTTGTGAGGGCAAACTTGTAGCCGATGCCGCCGGTGAGGTCCTCAAGGCCCTGCACCACCGTGCCGCCTTGCATCGCCTCATAGCAGCCCGCGAACTTAGCGTAGGCCTTCTCGACGATCATCGACCAGTACACGGTCGGGTCGGGGTTGCGGCAGAAGGCCGGCGTGCCGGTGGCGTCGCACGGGATGCGGTCGTCGATGAGGACCACTTGCCAATCGTCGTCCGACATCGGGTCGTCTTTGTAGAACTTGCACACGAAAAAGCCATACTCGACCCAAGTCGGATCGATCTCGCCAAAGAAGATTCGTTCGAGCTGCCCGCGGTTGGAGGCGACGATGTTGAGCGCCGAGATGAACCAGCGGTTATCGAAGCCGGCCGCCTGGATGATGCTCTCGATCTCGTACATCGACTTGAAGAGCATCGGCTGCATGTATCGAGTGGGCGGCGGCTCGCCGGGGCGCGCCATGTTGCAAAACTCCTCAGGGCGCAACCATTGCGTGACAACGGGCAAGTCCGCGCTCGGCTCGCCGTGCTTGTACACGGCCGGCTGCACGCGGCCCTCGGCACGCCCAGGCGCACTCGGGAAGCCACCAGGGCCTGAGTCCTCGAACTTGCCGCCCGTCGCCCAGCAGTACTGCATCGCCTTATTGACGAGGCGCTCCTTCTCCTTCTTGACGTTCTCGCTGAGCGGCTGCCCCTCGATGGTCATAAGCGGCACGTTTTCGGGCCACTTGTCGAGCTTCTTCGCCTCCTCCATCTCCATGCGCTGCGCGTAGCCAATCTTGCCATCGTCGCCGTCGGCCTCGCGCAACGACGAGATGTCCACCTTGGACGCTGGCGGCGCCACGCGCTTGCCGCTCGCCTCGGGCGGCCCGCTGGCCACCTGCGGCCGCGCTGCGCTCGCGCCGCCGCGCGTGAGCGCCGTGACGTCGGTCACCTCGCATCCGCGCGCGAGTGGCTTGGCGCTGGGCAGCGCGCCGGTCGACGGGTGGAGCGCGAGCGTGAATTTCGCCTCAGCCGCGGGCTCGAAGGTGGTCGCCACGAGCACGTACGAGCCCGCCTGCGGCAGCTGGATCAGAGCAGTCACCTCCTGAGTGCCGTGCATGTATGCTGACGAAGACACGATCTCGCCCGCCGAAAGCTCGCGCGCGCCCGAGATCGCGGAGCCGTCGGCGCTGTGCAGCACGAGGAACCCAATTGCCGGCGCGAGTTGCGCGAGTTGCGCTTGCGCCTCCGACTCAGCCGCCGCGTCACCATCGAGCTGCGCCTGCTGCGCCTGCTGCGTCAACTGCAGCACCCGCTCCTCCATCGCGTCGGCCGCTTTCGCGTCGAGCGCGAGCGAGAGCACGCCGATCACCGTGCAAGGCGCGTCGCAGCTGAGCGCGAACTGCGGGTTGCCCGTCCACGATGTCGTGTTGTTTGGGCAGCCGCCCGCCGTCTTGTTCGCCGCGTCCCACGAACCGATCAGGACTAGAGGCGCACCGCTCGGGTGGAGCTCGTCGAGCGTAATCGGGCCAGTGGCCGCCGCGCTGAGCGCAAAAGGCTGGAAGATGTTCGGCTCTTCCGTGTAGGCGACGACGACGTACTGCCCTGGGTCGAGCTCGAACACCGCCGACACCTGCCGCGTCTCGCAAAGGCGCGAGTCGAGTCGAAGCTCTTCGCCGGGCGGCGCGAGCATGAGGCGGCGACTGCCGGGCGGCGCGTTCGCGTCGGCGGCGAGGATCGTGAACCCGATCGCATTTGGGTAGCCGTCGAGGGCGTCGTTGGCGTCAAGCAGCGCGTCTGGCTGCGACAGGGCCATGAGCACGGAGCAGTGCTGCTGCACCACGAGCGCGAACTGCGGGTTGGTTCGCCAACCCGAGGCGGGCGTGGGCACGGGCGCGAGCCGCCCACCAGCGCTGCTCGCACCGAATTCGCCGACGAGGCGCGCGGTCTGCTGCCATGGCTTCGCGTCGACCAGGCGGCACACGTACACCTTGTTGAAGCCGCGGCAAAAATCGGAGAACGTCATCCAGAAGGAGCCATCGCGTGGCTTGCCGCCGAGCTCCGCCGCCACGGCGGGTAGCTGTTGCCATTCGTCCGAGCTGTTGCCCCATGCGCCCTCCCACTCGTTCGCACGACCCTCTGCGACCTGCTTCCACACGTTGCGCATCCGCACGAACTGGCCGCCGCCTGCGGCGACAGCTGCCACGCTGCCGAGCTGGCGCAGCTCGAGGATCGGGTAGACGAGAGTCTCGGCCTCCTCGAGATTGTCGGGGCTGATCGCGGGGGCACTGCCCACGCTCTCGGAGCCGAGGTGCGCATACTTGCGCTTGAAGGCGGCGCCGAGCAGGTGGTGGTCGCCGAAGAGAGCGCCCAGCCTCGCCCACATGGCGCCGCTCGCTACCTCGTCGGCCGCGCGGATGTCGGGCTGCTTGCGCACGCCATGCTTGCCCATGACGCCGTCGACGAGATAGAGATGGTCTTTGAAGCCGCCCGTCAGATCCTCGAGGGCAAGGCCGACGCGTCCGTTCGCCAGGAGCTCGTAGCAGCCGTACAGCTTCGCGAGCGCCTTTTCGATGATGGCTACAGGGCCGTCACGCGGGTCGACGTTGGTCGAGTATGCGGGCTTGAGCTTGCCGTGGCAGGGGATCTGATCGTCGACGACGACAGTGCGCCACTCGCCATCCTTGAAGAGACGGACCGCGTGCATCCCAAGACTCTCGTCCGCGTACCCGAGCAGCCGCTCCATCAGCCCTCGCCGCGTCTGCACCATCGCAATCGCGTTGAGCAGCTGCAGGTCGCGCAGGCCGCGCCGATACTCCATCAGTGAGCTCGGGACGGTGAAGCCCAGGCTGGTGGCGCCGCCCTTGCCACTCATACTTGCAAGCCGACCGAACGAGTCCACCTTGATCGCCGCGTTGCCGCCCGTGCCGGAGGAATACAGAACCTTGCTGTTGGGCACGTCCTTGCCCGACGTGCGTGCCTTCACTGGGAAGTCGTCGTCGTCGAAGCGGCCGTCGCCGTCCCGCTGCGCACCGCTGCGCTCCATGGCCGCAGCCAGAACCGGGTCTGTGGCCGCGCTCAGCGCGCCCACGGGTGGCGCGGGGGGCTCGCGCGCCTTGGCGGCGCCGGCACCGACAGCAGCGCGGGGCGTGACATCTGAGGATGAGGCTTTTCTTGTGCCGGCCGCTGATACGGCGATGGCGTTCTCGTCTCGTGGCACGAGCGTGAAGCCATCGTCGCTGTCGCTGATCACTTTGATCGTGAAATCGCCGTACTGGTCGGGCTTGAATGTGGAGGGCAGGATGACATAGTCCTCGCCATCAGGCAGCGGCTCTAGGGTGATGCTGCAGTAATTGCTGCTTTCGGATCGCCAGCTCATAGTCTTTGCGACGAGCTTTTTCTTCGAGAGGGGCGCTTTGAACGGTTTGCCTGGTTTGTTCCTGACGAGTGCGATGCCAATAGGCAGCAGTGGCGTCTGCGCGCTAGCTGGCTGTGAGACCTCAATCTCAAAGGCTGCAGGCTTTGAAGGCTTGAGCACGAACTGAGGGTTGCTGCCAAAGGTCTCATTCTTTGGGCAGCCGCCAGCAAGGCCCGGTGCCCACTGACCTCGGACGCTGAGGCTACGCACCGGAGCCGTGATGCGTGCAGCTGGGACCGCGTCCGCCATCGCGAGCGGTGGCTCCAACGTCCGTGCGGAGCCCAAGACCGCGCGCGAGGATGAAATTAGACGCGCGGATGCAGCAGTGTTGCGAGTCAGACTGTAACGTACCGATTTTGCCGGGTGTCCCGGAACCCCCTGACACTTTGTCGCGAGACGCTGGCGACGGGCCACAAACTCGGACGGACTAAAGCATCAGGATGCCCGGGCGGAAGGGAACGGGCCGCAAGGTATCGGGCGGCGGCAAGGCCCGGCAAAACAAGGACCACCGGCGCGTCTCGCAGCGAGGCATCGTCAAGGGACGCTGGGACGACATTTGCACTGCGCAACTGATGTCAGAGGTGATTCAGGGACGGCCAACGAAAGATGTTCTTGCGGAGAAGACACAGCTCGATCCGGACAAGCCTGGCCTTGGTCAGTACTACTGCGTCGCGTGCGCACGCTACTGCATCAACCAGCAGGCGCTTGACGACCATAGCGCCACTGCTAAACATCGACGGCGATTGCGCATGCTGACAACGGAGCCCGCGTACAGCCACCAGGAGGCCAATGCTGCGGCCGGACGAGGGGCGCCGATAACGTTTGCCACGCCCCTCCTTCCGATGTCGGGCACGGAGTGATGCAGCCAGCTGGGTAGCCGGCATCAGTGTGTCTGTGTGCATGTGCTCCTGTGTGCGACATGGTGTGGGGGTGCGATGACTGGTCGCACGTGAGCAGCGCGATCAGAGTGACTATGATTATGGCGACCCGGAGGTTCCCCAGGGTAACAGATCATCGCCTTATGTTCGGTTCTAATCTCAACCAGATGAATTTCTAATCATCAACATCGTCCATATTCATATTCGAGCCTCCATGGTTTGCTTCCTCGTCGTCATCAAACTTCTGGCGAAGGTCCGCGTCCGCCAGCTGCTGCGCATCTTGTTCGAGAACCTGGAGCAATTCGATGCCCTCGGAGGCGCTCAGCAGCTCCCAGGCGCGATCAAGACCTTCAAGCTCCGCTGAGTCGAGCGACTCCGGCGCGGCTGGCTCAATGCTTGCGCAAGCGCTTGACACGGCATGCGGCGACGCATCTCCAAGGGAATCTCCGAGGGAATCTCCGAGGGAATCTCCGAGGGACTCGCCCGAGAAGACGAGCAGCGCTCCAGGGGCAGCTCCATAGAAGTAGCCATCGGACTTCTCCGGCGGCGCAGCTCCCAACGAAGTTGTCGTCGCTGTCGGCACGCGCGCAAGTGGTGGGGGCTGCCCCGCGCTGATTAGCTCGGCGGCTTCCGAAAAAAGCTGCAGATCGCCGAAGAGTGCCTCGAGCTCCTGGGCACTGAGCAGCAACGGCGCCTCTTGCGGATCGGACGTCGTCCTGCAACCACAAGCATCGCTGCTACCTTGCTTGGACGTCACGATTGACATCAGACCCAGTTCCTCCTGTTCCTCGCTTGTGAGCTGCAGCGAGTCGATGAGTGCTGACACCGAGATGAGCTCGTCCACGCCATCTCCGAAGGAGATGTGGGTTCCGCCTGTCGAGTTTGGCGGTACGGCATCGACTGAAGAGGAGCTCGTGCCGCCATGGCAACTCGCCCAGACTTCGGTTACCGTGCCAACGGTCCGCTCGCCGTTGGTCCATTTGAAGGTGCGCCCGTTTTCGCGTGGGACTGTTACCCATCCAGGTGGAAGGACGAAACCGTGAGGGTCGAGCTCGCTGCCGCTGTCCTCCTCGCTGTCCTCCTCGCTGTCTGTGAGGATGCTCCGCGGTTCACGAGCTTCTGTGACCATCGGAAACTGCGTGCTAGAAGAGCCTGCATCGGTGTATTGCGTTTCGGAGCACGGAGCCGCGCAGTTGCATCGCAGTGCACAAAGTGCCCACGGAGGTATCGTGTCGAGAACTCGTGGGTCATCGTCGATGGAGACGCATAATAGCTCGGACATCATTTCACGCTCGTGAATACTCTTGAGTCCCTTGCAACTACCTACAAGTTAAAACGCCTAAACGTACTCATAAGCCACTGGGCAAGGCGCCCAAGTGTCGCATTACGCGCTTTCCCGGGCACCTGGATTCTGCACGTCGCCGCCCGCCCACATGGAGGCCATCCGAATCAGCCTCGCTGAGCACTCTGCATGTGCGGCACGCCCCTCGATGTAATGGTTCCTGATTGCGCGTGTGTATTCTCCACTCACACAGTGCGGCCCTCCTACCGCTGCTCTCACTCAGACTTTGCAAATCTGATCGAGATGGTGCCGCCCAAGTTTTACCTTCCGCCCGATGCGGATGAGGTCGCGAAACGCTTCCAAAAGTACACAGGCAAGCAGCAGCAGAGCTCCAAATACGAGAAGAAACTAGCCTCCGTCGAGCGGAAACGTGCCCGTCTCGACCCATCCAAGCAGCTGAGTGCCACAGAGCTGCAGGAGCAGCGTGATCAGGAGCAGCAAATGGCGGACGCACTGGAAAAGGGCCACGCACCGACAGCAGGGGTCAAACGGATGCTTAAGGCTGTCGAGGAGACGGCGCCCGCCGACGACGACGGCGATGATGACGATGACCGTGAGGCCGACGGCGACGGCGGCTGTGATGACGACGACGTCGATGAGGTGCCGCGGCCGCGGCACCATCCGGTCGCGGATAAGCCACCTCTTCTCGCCCACACGCACGTGGGTGCGCCGCTTGGCAGCGACGGGCGGCCAACGAGTGTGGAAACCCTCAAGCAGAGGCTCGCCGAGAAACTCTCGCAATTCCGCAGCATCCGCGGCGGTGTCCCCAAGGCACAGCGGCCCGACGCGCCGCCCAAAGTGAAGCAGCCGAAGCACGTGGCCGGAGGGCAGAACAAGCACCGCCCTCCGGCGGCGAACGACGGCCAGACCAGTGGCGGTGCGCAGCATGGCAGTGCCGGCAGCGGCAGCGGCAAGGCAGGCAGCAGTGAGGCGAACCGCTCGCTCGAGTATAACAAGCTCGCAGAGCAGCAGGCGGCGGACGCGGCCAAGAACAAACGCAAGATGTCGACCGCTGCCCTGCTCGCCCAGGCCGAGGAAGACCAGAGGCGAAAGCGCGCGCGGCTCTCGGCACCCGATGGCGGAGGAGAGGAGGCCGGCATCGAGGAGTGGCAGCGGGCAATGCAAAAGGCTGGCGGCATCAAGCAGAAGGATAATCCGACGCTGCTGCGCAAGGCGCTCAAACGCGAGGAGCGAAAGAAGAAGAAGTCGAAGATTGAGTGGTCAGCACGCGTCAAGACGGTCGCCAAGGCAATGAAGGAGAAGCAGGAGACTCGCAAGAAGAATCTCAACGAGCGCGTCACGAAGAACAAGATGCGTGCCTCGAGGATGAAGGCGCGTGCGGGATTTGAGGGGAAGAAAAGCTCGTTCCTCTGAGCCAGCTAGGTGCTAACTGCCGTCGCTGGCACTGCGGAATCAGAAACCATTTAAACCATTATCTCTCTAGGTGAAACCACAAATTAGACATCACGAAGGGAGCCCGCTTGCGCTTTCGTTCTCTTTGCTTTCGCGTCCGCGGAGACGACGGGGACCGCGCGGCACGAAGCAACCGCGCTCACGCGCCGCCAGCGCCACAGCCAGGAGCTGGCCACAGCGGCACAGGGGCGAGCTCGCCAGGCGGTGCGAAACTAACGCGGGCGCGCCGGCGGGCGCACCGGTCACGCCGTCACGGACCGGGGCGACGCGCCTTGGGGAACGGCCGGCCGGGCGCTGTCCCCGCATGTGTACCACCGCGCCCGCCCGCGATCCCGCCTTACCGTATCACATCCCCCTAGCCCCTTACCGTATGATCCCCCTTGCCGCGCCTCGTCGCGTCGCGGTCGGACACGGATCACCGCTCCTCTAAACTACAGCCGGCGGATAGACGCGCCTTCATCAAGACGTGGATCTGCCTCTCCCTAGCCCAGCCCTTGTACCCTATGGCGTTCCCCTTGCATGGGTGCTCTGGCGAATGGATGCGCCCACTATGGCGCCCATGAGACATTCGATCGGATCCCCGCTACCCAGCTGCACAGTGTACAGCCCTGCGTCTAGCTACGGTGACGCTACCATCTGCGGTTGCACTGTGACCCGTCGGCGGCTCCTAGGCGTCTGCTGCGCAGCGGCTCGGACCTTCGGACCCTCAGTAGAGACCCGCACGGCGCGCCTCTTGCTGCGCCAGCCGCGACGCGAGCGCCTCGTCGCCGCCGCGTGTGCCGCTCGTGCGTGACGAGCTCGGATGGCGGCCGTAGCCGCTGGCATCGCCCGCCAGGGTGAGCGCCGGCACGCCCGCGCCGCGGCTCGGCACGGCCGCGATCGTCTGACCCTCGCGCTGGCGGCGCGCATCCGCGATGAGCTTGTCGCGTTGTTGCTCGTACTGCCGGTGGGCCTCACGAGCCGCGGCCCTGTCCGACTCGGTCTGGTGTGGGCGCGTGGGCGGTGGCGCGGCCAATGCAAATGTGGCAGCGGGGCCGCCGAGCGCTGACCCAGTCGACCGGCTCTGCATGCGAGCCTGCGTGACCGCATTCGCGCCCGCATTAGAGCGCCACTCGCGATCAAAAGCCGTGCCGTCCTCGATGTTGATCAGGTTGTTGGTGCGGGTTTCGCGCCCGTCGGCCGCGCGCTCGGCGACAACCGAACGGCCGCGGTCACCAATGTGCCGCGAGACGCCGAGCGCCTCCTGCCCGCTCGAGTCGCGGTAGTTGCGGTGCGTCTCACGGACCATCTGCTCTCCTGGCCGCTGCAGGCCATGCGACGAGGAGCTGTATTCGACCGAGTGGCCTCCGGGGCCGCCAGAGGAGCACGAGTACGAGGACGAGCTGTAAGAGCAGCCGCCGACTGGCATCCCCGTCCCAAACATCGACCCCATTCCGCCCATCCCACCCATGAGGCCCGTCGGCCCCATCATCTGGTTGATGAGTGAGCCGCCGCCACGGCCTGCAAACCCGCCCATCGACATCGAATCCATATGCTGCATCATCTGCGACATGTGCAAGTCCATCATCTCGAACGGATTGGCCGGGCGGCCGCTTCCGCCGCCGCGCCGGCGACGGTCGTCTGGAACACCAAGCATGTTCCTTTCCTCTTTATGAACAAGTCAAGTCAAGTCAAGTCAAGTCAAGTCAAGTCAAGTCAAGTCAAGTACCTTGGCGTCGAGCGAGATAATCATAAAATACCGCGTACCCAGCACAGTCCACAGTATCCACAGTGCAATACACCATGCAGCAGACTACGGCACACCCCCGCGCGCGCGTGTAAGCCACGTGTGTGTTACCCATACCGCGCGCGATGCGGTGTCATCCGAGATCCGTGCCCGCGATTCTTGATTACACAGAGCCCGGGCTTGCCCATTCCTGAGCCCAGGTGGCGGGCCATGGCGCCGTCGTCTGAGCTTGTCGCACGGTGAGCCCCACATGTAGGATGACAGCCCCTGCGTTCTCGTGCGGCGTGCCAGCAGCGCGCGACACACTCACCAGCATGGCCCTGCCCTTTACCGGAGAAAGCCTACTCGGCGCGCACTCGGCGCACACACGCCGCCCTTCGGGTGCAGTGTGCTGGGTGCCTACGAGAGCAGGCGGCGGCTCGAGGGGCTGAGCTGGTGCCGGTTCTCGTCAAAGAGCGGCGCCGCGAGGTCGCCGCTTCCAATCTCGATGCCCGATAACTCCACCTTGTCAGTGGGGGCGCAGCAGCAGTTGGCGCCCGACGCCCACACGCTGAGCACGAACCCAACGGCGAGGCACACGTATGCGGCGTGGAAGTACCAGAACACGTGGTAGTTGGCGAGCTTCACGAGATCGAAGTTCGACTCGGCGGCGAGTGAGGCGGTGAGCACGGTGCCCTCGACGAGCGAGACGAACATCCAGCAGGCCGTCGGTATGCGTGGTGCCGAGCGGCACGCGGCCATGTAGGGCTGCAGGATGCAGGTGTGCACGATGGCAGCAACGGCGAGGCGGTGCGTGAGATGTGCAAAGTCCTCGTCATCGACGTACGGCGTGGTAACGGCCACAAGGATAGTCAAGGCGACCGCAAGCCGCAGGCCGCCGGCGTAGCTGAGCGCGGGCTCGAGTGCCGGAGAGGCCTTGGACCCCACCTCGAGGTGGCGGCCTATGGCGGCGGCCAGGGCTCCCTTCGTGCAGCAGAGCATGTAAAAGCCCCACGCGGCCTCGAAGGCCGCGACCGAGACGAGCACCGAGTAAGTCGTCGGAAACATTTTCATCACCTCGTCGACGTCGCGAGTAGCTGACGCCATGACGGTGAGTAGTCGCGAAGTAGTCTCAGCCCTGATGCTCCCGCAATCCGCAACACTCAACTTCATGTCTGTAAGTATCCGCGATGTAAGTTCACATTCACGTTAAATTGCCCTCTCTGCAAGGCGCACCCCCACAGGCCCCGTGTATCCGGATACAAGTCAGTTTGTGTTGGGGTCAGGCCTCCAACAAGGACTCCGTTGGCAAAGGAAACTGGGCCGACCCGTTGCTAGAGAAACCAGAGCTCAATCTCCCGTCGCAACTTTCCAATATTGACGAATAAACTGTGGGCTTTTTGATGAGAATGCCATCTCAAAAAATGCTCATGAATGCTCTCCTCTGCTCTGCGCTCATGTGCACGTCTGCACTGCCGCAGATGAATATGAAGGGTATCCAACGTCCGCAGCTGCGCGCAGGGGGGTCGGACGCGAGCGCCGTCGAGGCTGGCAATGGAGACCTCGTCGCCGCAGGGCCAACAGTGCCAGCCGGCACTGCGACAGTGAGTGCGAGCACGATCAACCTCTCAAAGAACATTGTCGGCGCGGGCGTGCTCGCGCTGGCGTCCGGCGTCGCCGCCTTCTCGGCCTCGCCCATCGCCATCGTACCCGCGATGGCGCTCCTGCTCTTCCTTGGCGGTGTGTCATTCTACACATTCATGCTGATCGCGCGCGTGGGCCAAGAGATGGGCACGGCCACGTACAAGGACACGTGGGCCAAGATCTTTGGTTCGCAGCTCTCCATCATCCCAGCGCTCACGATCGCCTTCAAGACCTACGTGGGTGGCCTTTCGTACACGATCATCCTTGGCGACTCGTTCGCATCGATTGCGAGCCTTGTGGGCGCGCCAACGCTGTTGCGCAACTCCAACTTTTGGGTCTGCACGCTCTCGGCATTCGTGCTTCTGCCGCTCTCGCTGTTGCGTGACCTCTCGTCGCTCGCCGTTGGCTCGGTCATCGGCACCGCAGGTACGCTCTACACGGCGCTCTTCATCTGGTTGCGTTTGCTCGATGGCTCGTACGCTGCCGGGGGCGCCTTCCACAGTGCGATCGCTGCCACCGCGCAGCCGCGCTTCCTTGCCGCCTCCGCCGCGCGCCCGCTGCTCAATCCATCCGCCTTCGTGCTCGTCTCGATGCTCTCGACCGCCTTCCTCGCGCACTACAATGCGCCCAAGTACTTCAACGAGCTCGCGGTGCCCACGGACGGCTCGACAAAGCAGCAGGCCTTCACCCGCGTGTGTGCGCAGGCATTCGGCCTCGCCGCGCTGCTGATGGGTTCGATCATGGCCGGTGGCTACCTCACATTCGGCGGCGCCTCGCAGGGGCTCATCCTCAACAACTACGCGACCTCGGACCCACTCGCCTTCATCGCGCGGCTGGGCATCTCGGCCTCCATCCTCTTCTCGTACCCGCTCAACTTCGTCGGGCTGCGCGAGGGCGTGCTCGGCATGCTCGGGCTGCGCGGCAAGGCCGCGGATCCCTCGGTGCATACCCTCTCGACGGTGCTGCTCGTTATTGTCATGAACGGCCTCGCCCTCAAGCTCAAGAACCTCGGGCTTGTCGTCGCGTTTGGGGGCGCTCTGCTCGGCTCGATGCTCGTCTACGTCTTCCCGGCGCTCATGTTCATCTTCGCCACGCGCAAGGAGGAGGCCGCCCTCGCCGCCAAGGGTAAGACACTTGCACCGGCGCGCCGGAACGAGATGTACGCCAACATCGGCCTCGTGGGCCTCGGCCTCTTCCTTGCCGCCATTGGATGCAGCATGGTCCTCAAGAATGCTGCCAAGCACTGAGCGGAAGGAGTCCACTAGCAATGGCTGTCGTGAGAGGCCAATAGGAGAAATCGAGCGCGCGCGCGCGGTGGCCGGTCTCCAGAGACGGGTGAATCTCCCATCATCACAGGCATGAAGCATGAAGGATGACGTGTTTGTGTGGCCGCCAGGGTGCGTGTGCGCCGGCGTGCTGGACGCGTTCCGATGCGAATGCGGGCTTGCGCTGCCGACACGATCGACAGCGACAAAGGAGGCCACATTCTCGCTCTGCTCTGTGTGCAAGTTAAGTGCAAGTATTATCAAGTTACATAGTAAAACCTAAAAGACAGCCTAACTTTTCCCCCCCGGGCCCGGCGGCCGCTCGAGGGAGCGAGAACGGACGACCTCACGAGCAATAAATGAGATTGTGCAGTACGGCCCCCGCCGTGTCCCGTGACGCTGGAGCGTAGGAGCGAGCGAATCGCGCACCGCGACCCCGACCGCGCAGATCCGGTATCCGGAGATCCGCCGGCCCCCACAGCCACACCGCCCAGCACGCCCGCCGCGGCGAGCTCGTTTCTTAGCGGTGGAGGGAGCGCGGGGAGGGTTTGAGTGGGGAACCTGACGAAGTGCTCTCTTTCCTGAGGCGTGTGCCGTACAGTGGCGTCTTCGGCGTCGGAGCCGATGACGACTTCTGCCCCTCCGACACATCTGACATACACGCGCTTCGGCAAGCTATCCAACCTGGTGCGCAGCCACTCGTTCACAGCTGCCGTCAAGCGCATGGTGCCACGGGTCCATCGGGCAGAGGAGTCTGCAGATGATCTGTCAGTCGATGCGCCGCAGTCCTTCTCTGCCGAGGGGCCCAGGGCTCGCGCCAGAGAAGGACTGTCAGTCGATGCTACGCATGCCCCTGGTGACCCTCGTTCGGTTCAGCAGGCATGGCTGGAGCAGGCGGAGATGCGCGAGCCTCCCGTTGCAATCGGTGTGGATGAGCTGCGCACACTCATTGCCGTGTCCAAGGAGGCGGCTGAATATCGCAAGTGTGCACATGACTTGCAGCAGGCGCTTGCAGCCTCGCAGGCTGCTCTGCACGAGCGCGAGCTCGAGCTGAGCGCTGCAAGAGCGAATCGACGCCGCAGTGAAGAGAAGGCCGACGCGATAGCGTCTGCGCAGGCAGCCGCCTCCGCTGCCATTGCGGCCGCGGCCCATGCGCACCGGTTGGAGATGCAGCGGTTCCGCCAGGACATGCTCGCAGCGGTAACCGAGGCACAATCTACATGGGCAAGCACTTGGCAGCGCGAGAAAGAGTGGGCCGAGGCGTTCTTAGGGGAGAGCATGCGCCGCACGTTACGCGAGACGATGCAGGAGGACCGAGTGCAAGGCAGTCCGTGCCGTGAGTCAGTCCGTCCGAGCCGTGAGTACCGCGTGCAAGGCAGTCCGTGCCGTGAGTCAGCCTCCCTCGTCCTCCTCCCGCCCTCATCCTCGTCGTGCACGGGCGTCGCGGCCGTGCCCATTGTGGAGGAAGCCGAGCTCCAACGGGGGCCTTCGGTCGCTGAGTGCCGTCACAGCCTCGAGAAATCCGTCGACATGCCGCCTTCGCCACCCCCGCCGCCGCCACCACGTCGAAGCCGGGCTGCGAGCGGTCGCTCCTCGCCCACGACAACGCCCACGACCCCATGCTCGCCCAGCACAACGCCCACATCCCCGGGTGCGCCCAGCACCATATGCTCCGCGCCTGCCTCCTTACCGGAGCATTCACCATCGCGCGTTGAGGCTGCTGTTCTCGCTCGCGCAGCCCCAGCGCCGAGCACCGCCCCGGCAAAGATGGCCTCGTTGGCAGAGGTAGCTGCGCTGTGGCCCAGGGCCTGGGCCTTTTTCGCTGCGCACAGCGAGGACGCCGCCGCTGCCACTGCTCCGGCGCACATCAGTGCAAGTGCGACCATTGAGCACCTGCTTGCTGCCCGTGCCCCCGAGCCGCCCCAACCAAAGGTTGCGCCATTCGTCGTGCGCGCTTCCCCAACGGTCGGCACAGCCTCGCAGGTTGCACCTCCAGAACGAACTGCGGCTTTGCACGTCGCGCTATTCGATGAGATTCGTGCACGCAACGGGCGCGCGAGCAGTGGTGTCGACAGTTGCCGGACAAGCTGCCGCAATATCGAACGGCGCTCTGATGAGGCGTGTGCCCACGTGGGTGGCCGCCAGCTCCATGGGCATGGCCAGCTGGCGATGGACCTCGCCGCTGCCATCGCCAAGCGGCGCTTCTTGATCGGCCACCACGGTCAGGACGAGAGCAGCGACGAGGAAGAGGGATGGGTACCGGAGAGGGAGAGGGAGAGAGGCAGGGGGAAGAGGGAACCCGGAGAGGGAGAGGGGCACCGCCGCCGCCCCGTCTCGCCGCCCGACAATGCGGCCGGTCATGGCACGAGTGAGCCCTCGAGTGACAGCGCTGGACTTGCCAACAGCCCTGACGATGGCACGGCTGCCTTGTCTGAGACGGTGCCGGTCGAGGCAGACGTGGTCTTGAGGAGCGCCGCGCCGCTGACGGCACCGCTCAATGTCGGGGCGCCGTCGGCGATACTGCGTCTCGGCGCACTACCCTCGCGAGCGCCGCCTCCCTCTGGACGCCGCGGCCGCACCGCCGTCGGCGCGCTGCACAAGCCTTCAGTCCGTGACTGCCTCAACGAGCGGAGCCACCTTCAGAAGACACCCCACGGACTGCCAGACGGCCTCAACAAGAACAGCCCTAAGATGGGAGATGAGAGCGAACCCAACTGGGGTGAGTGCCTCAACGTGCCGAGCCCGGAGGCACTTTCGCCCCAATCCACGATCAGTATGCTCGACGGCCCCAGCCACTCATTTGGCCTGATAGCCACGCGCAGCCCCTTCCTGGCGCGTGTGTTGCGCTCTCCAGAAGCCGAGCGCCGCCGCTCTGCGACCAACTCGTCTGCAGCCGCCGAGCGTGTGAGCATCGTCTGGCCGAGCCTGCGCTCGGCATGGCGCTTGACCCAGGCCATGGCTGCCGGCCGCCGACGCTTCGGGCTGCGGAAGAGTGCGATACTCGTCGTGATTGCGGCGATGCTCGTGGCGCTCAGCCCAATTGCCATGCTCAAGGCCGAGAGGCAACCGGGCTTTGCTGACACCGAGCTCTGGCCGCAGATGCGTCTGGCGCCGTTGCCCAAACTCCCTTCTGGCTGGGCCCTTACCGACCTGCCGGCCGGATTCGGGTTCTTTCCCACCTCCACCCCGTGCAAACCTTCGCCGCAGCCGCGGCGGAGGGCTGTCCACGGACGAGCACTGCGAAGCTGGTGGGGTGTGCCGGCCCTGGTATGATCCTTCGCGCCGCGCATGTGCTCGAAAGCTCTCACCGTGTCGGTAAGAGATGGCGACGGTCGAGAGGCCTCAGGATCCGCAATCCGATCAAGGGCAACCGCTCTCTACGCTCTTCGCCTACGCTGTCTGCGTCTGTGCTCTCCCCAGAAGGAGCGCGTTCCCGCGCGTTGCGCTACCTTGCCGATCGGCGGCTTCGGGGGTTCAGGTACCGCTGGTATCGAAACGCTGTTTAACCGCTGAAATAAGCGGTATGGTAATGGATACAACGAGAC
>Ga0209550_10003099_pt1 | contig 15873 bp, 10 predicted proteins | sample LauGreSuBDMM15SN_2_FD_187567 | JGI IMG/M metagenome (GOLD analysis project Ga0209550, IMG submission 187567) | Freshwater lake microbial communities from Lake Michigan, USA - Su13.BD.MM15.SN (SPAdes) (version 5) | ecosystem: Environmental > Aquatic > Freshwater > Lake | place: Lake Michigan...
CGAGGCGGGGCGTGCGGATGAGTTTCTGGCCGTAGCTCCCGAGGTCGCCGTAGCCGAGATCGTCGGCCAGTAGGTAGATGATGTTGGGTGGGCGGCTGGTGGCGGCGGCGGCCGTGACGGAGACGGGGAGAAGGAGGGAAAGAGAGAGGGGGAGAAGGAGCGAGGGGCGGAGCAAGGGGTTGATCATGGTAGTAGCGTCAGAGTGACGCGGCGGACGTCCATCACGGATTGACCGGGGATCTCGAGGGCGCGGAGGGTCAGCGGGCCCGCGCCGGCGGGGAGGGTGATTTCGCCGAGGGCGAGCGTGCGGAATTCCTTCATCTGCGATTCGCCGGGCGGGCGCGGGAGGGTGTCTTGATTGGTGTAGAGCGGTGGGTCCCAGCCGGGGGCGACCTTGCCGGTGAGGCGGGCGGCGTGGAGGGAGAGTTCGACGGTCGCGCCGGCGTCGGGGAGCGGGCAGGTGTAGTCGATCGTAACGGCATAGCGGCCGGCGGTGACGACTTCGACGTTCCACACCATGCGGTCATCGCGGGATTTCCAGTTTACGAAATAGGAACTGTTGGGCGCGTTGGCGCTGCGTTTGACGCCGCCCTGCGGCTCGCCGTCGCGGGCGGGAAGCATCGTGATGGGGAACTCGCGGTAGCCGACGTGGAGCGGACGCGGATCGACGGCGTTGGCGGCGCCCGGCCGGGCACCGGCGGCGGGGAGTGCGGCGAGGACGTCGCGGCGGAAGGTTTGGACGGCGGCGGTGAGCTCGGTGGTGAGCTTGGGTTCGCGGGTATTGAGCGGCGTGGTCTGACCGGGATCGGCGACGAGGTCGTAGAGCTGGCCCTGAGCGTCGAGGCGGTGGCGTTGGGTGCGCACGCTGACGTTGGCGTTCCAGGCATTGAAGATCATGCGCTCGGGCCACGGACGATTTTGTTTGAGGAGCAACGGGGAGAGATCGCGGCCGTCGAGCGGTTTGGTGCCGACGCGGGGAATGCCGGCGAGAGACGTGAGGGTCGGGAGTAGGTCGATGGCGCCGGCGATCTCGGGGATCGTGTGGCCGGCGGGAAGCTTGGCGGGCCAGCGAATCCAGAGCGGGGAGCGCACGCCGCCTTCGTCGGTGGAGGCTTTGCGGTTTTTCATCCCGCCGTTGTAGCGAAAAGAATTGGGGCCGTTGTCGGTGAAGTAGACGACGATGGTGTTTTTGGCGACGCCGAGTTCTTCGAGGCGGCGGAGAATGCGGCCGACGCTGGCGTCTTGGTTTTCTATCATGGCGAGGGCGCAACGGGTTTCGTCGAGCTTTTCGCGGGCGGGGTCGGTGGCGGTCTGCGCAATGGGTTTATCCTTGAAGCGTGCCCAGTCGGCGGCGGGCGCGGCCCACGGGGAGTGGGGCGTGGTGAAGGGCACGTAGCAGAGAAACGGTTTCGCGCGATGGCGTTGGATAAAGTCGAGGGCGCGGTCGGTGCAGACATCGACGATGTAGCCGGAGGTGCGGACCATGCGGCCGTTTTCCTCGAGGGGCGCGTCGAAGTATTCGCCCCAATGGCCGGAGGAGTGGCCGAAGTATTCGTCGAAGCCACGGGCTTTGGGGTGGTAGGGCCATTGGCTGCCGTTGTGCCATTTACCGAAAGCGCCGGTGGCGTAGCCGGCGGCTTTGAAGGCGTCGGCGAGGGTTTTTTCGTCGAGGTCGAGGCGCTCGAGACCGGTCGAGACGCCGCGCACGCCGGTGCGGGCGTGGTAGCGGCCGGTGAGAAATTCGGCGCGGGTGGGAGCGCAGACGGGTTGGACAAAAAAGCGGTCGAAGCTCACGCCGCCGGTGGCGATGGAGTCGATGTGCGGCGTGCGGACAGAGGTGTTGCCGTTGAAACTGTAATCGCCCCAGCCGGCGTCGTCGGCGAGAAAGATGACGACGTTGGGCGGGCGGGTCGGGCTCGTGGCGGCGAAGAGGGAGGCGGAAAGAAGGAGAGAAGGAGAGAGTGAGAGAAGGAGAGCGGCGGAGAAGGAACGGAAGCGCATGGGAGGTGGGGCGAAACGAGAGGGGGCTGTCGAGGACCCGGGGTGGGCGGCGGAGTGCAATGAGCGCAGAGATTCGCGGGGCGCGACTCAATGCTGGAGTCTGGGGGATCGGTGAATTCTCCGCTGAGTGCACGCCAAGAGGCGTTCTGTTTTGCGGGGCGCGAGGCCGAACGTTCACGCGGGCCCGGTGGAGGGGTGGAAAAACCGGCGGGCGCGGTCGGTCTGGGGGGCGGTGATTACTTGTGCGGGCGGGCCGGTTTCGATCACGCGGCCGGCGTCCATGAAGACGATCTCGTTGGCGGCCAGGCGCGCGAATTCCACGTTGTGCGACCCCACGACCATCGGAAGACCGGGGTGAAGCTGAGGCGGCGGCCGAGCTCGACGGCGACGGCGTAGTCCCAGCCCTCGGCGGCGCGGGTGTCGGTGCGGATGAAGTTGAAAGGGGCGTAGCCGTTCTCGACGGCGAACGTGACGCGGCGGGCGGACGTTGGCGGAGTGGTGCCGGTCGGTGCTGATTCAGCGCCGGGACGCGGGGCGCACGCGGCGAGCAACGGAATGAAGCGGAGCGTAGGAAGGACGGAGAGGCGCGACGCAGCGTGAGCAATGCAAACCGCGGGCCGCAGGGCAAGCGGACGAACACGGAGGGTGGGCGGTTAGAACGGAAACTGGAGCTGGGACATGACGGCACGATTCTCGAGTTCGTCCCGTCGCGGCGCGTAACCCGCTTGTGGGGGATTTTGAAACTTTACCGACTGGACGGGGCGCCAAATCGCCCGCAAGCGGGCTCCTGCCTCCGGCTCAATGAATCGCTCCGGTTTTGCCTGAGGCTGGAGCCGTAGATTTGTGGGCTACTGAACCGGGTTGATCGTGAAGGAGCGGGGAACCGGTGCCACGTCTTTCAGGAAAGTCTGATACAGTTCGGCGTGTTTTTTCGGGTCGCTCCCGAAATCATCGATGATCATCCGCATCTGAGTTCGCCTCCCCTCCCCGGGCTGGAAATCCTCACCGAAGAGCGACAAGTAGAGACTACGGTGCCGCGCGACCCCGTCGGTGTCGGGATCGCCTTTGTAGGTGGCGCCCACCGCATAAACATCCTCGGGTCGGCCCATCAGTATGACGTCGACGGGCCCTTGGTTGAAAAACGCCATGGGCAGGCCGTAGCGCCGACCGATGGCCATTCGCCAAGGGAAGCGGCCTTTCTGGTGCCGCCCGTCGGTGAGCAGGTTGGCCCCGGCTTCGTCGCGTGGGAAAAAGGGGTAGAGGCCGTGGATCATCGGTTGATCCTGGATGCGGATCTGTTCGGGCTCGTTCGGTCCGAATTCTTGCTTCGCCACGTAGGCTCCACCGTCGAAGCCCGGGGCCATGTAGGCGGACAAAAGAATTTCGAAGCCGGGGTAGAACGCCAAGGTTTCCACCCGCAGGTCCAGATCGATGATGTTCGGATCGCGGAACGTGAATTGGGCCGTGACTTTGGCCTGCCGGCGAATCGTCGGCTCCCAGATAAAAGTAATCCCGTCCTTCGTGGGCTTTAGCGTGGCGGATTCTACCCGCAGCTCGGTGAGATACCCGCCGCGGGTCACCACGCGAAAATAATTGAGCAGGCCCGCTTTTACCATGCCGCCTACATCCGGGCTCACCAAAGTGTTCGAAGGCGTGTGCATGACTTTGCTGAAATGGTGACTCTTCCCGTGCGAGGCCGACAGGTCGCAACTCAAGACTCCCGATAAGCGGGAGAGCGAAAAGGTCAGCTCCTTCTTCGCCGCATCCCAACGACATATTTCCGAGGTTTGGCCGAAGGCCGAAGCCGCCAGCAGAAAGGCCGCGCCGACCCAGGCGAGGTAAGTCAAAGTCGTTGATTTCATCACCGCATTTATCAACCGCGCGTAAGCGAGATCAAATCCTTTGCCGCGTCCGGCGCGGCGCGACGCTCGCTGGCTCGCTTACTTGCTTGTTGGGGCTGGCGTCGGTTGAGCGGTAGGTCCGCTTACCGTGCACGCGTTTTTCTTTCGCTCGCGTCGGAACGGTTTGAGCAGCGAGAGTTTTGCTCGCGCGGTCCGCACCGCCTTCCCCTTTTTACCCGTGATTTTCCAACGTTCTCTCCTGCGCGGTCGCGGATTCATAATTTTCGGTGCGCTCGCCTCGGCCGGTTTTGCGGCCTCGGCTCCGGCCCCATTGCTCTCGCCCCCGCCGATTTATTCGCGCGATGAAGCGACCCTCGGGCAGGGACGGACGCTGTTCACGCAGCTCTGCGCTGGATGTCATGGGCTGGACCGCGATGGCATCGGTCCGCCGCTCGGCGGCGTGACCCGCGTGCTCCCGCAGGACGAGCTCCTGCGGCACATTCGCAATCCGGCTGCGCTCATTGAAGCGGGCAACTTGCGCGCGAACGCACTGTTTCGCCGTTACAAAGTCATCATGCCTCCGTTTGAGGTTTTGCCGGAAGAGCAACTCGTCGCAATTCTGGCTTTCATCGACCGTGAGACGGAGAAATCAAAAATCATCCCGTTCGCGGTCGATCTCACATCGCCGACCGGAAAAGAGGTTCGACTGATTGCACCGGTGGAAAAATCTTCCCTCGTGGTTGAGCTGGAGGAATGGGTGCGGATTCCGGTCGCGCCGAATCGTCGGCCCGACAAGGGCATCGCCACGCTGCGCTCGAGCCCGCGCAAGGACGGGGCGGTGTTCATCAGCGATCAGATGGGCGTGATTTATCGCGTGAAGGACCGGGAAGTCGCGGTGTTTCTGGACATCCGCGACCGGCTCCCGAGTTTCGTCTTCGAGCCGGGAATCGGCACGGGTTTGGGCAGCTTCGCGTTTCATCCCGATTTTCCGAGCAACGGCCGGTTCTACACGACGCACGCCGAGATCACGCCAAGCAAACCCGCGATCAATGAGGCGTGGTATGAAAAGGTCGTTATCCCGGACAAGGGCACGCCGCCGCTTTATTGGATCGTCTCGGAGTGGCACGTGGACGACCCCGGGGCCAAACGCTTCAGCGGAACCCGCCGCGAAGTGCTGCGGCTCAAAACACCCACAACGGCGCATGGCTGTCAGGACATCGCGTTTGCGCCAGTGCCGGATCGCAGCGACCCGGACTACGGGCTCCTCTTTATCGGGGTGGGCGACGGCGGGTCGGTCAATTTGAAGATGCCGGATCTCGCGGATAGCCCCCGCTCGCTGCTTGGCGCGCTCTTGCGCATCGATCCGCGCGGGACAAACGCCCCGGCGGGCGGCTATGGAATTCCGACGGACAATCCTTTCGCGCGCAGTGCGGACCCGTTGGCGCGGCCGGAGATCTGGGCTTACGGATTCCGCAATCCCCACCGCATGTGCTGGGACCTCTCGTTTGGAAAGCGGCTCTTCGTGGCTGACATCGGCGAGGCGAATGCCGAGGAGATCAACCTGATCGAGAAAGGCGGTGACTACGGCTGGAACAGATTCGAGGGCCTCGCCCGCGTTGACGTGATGAAGGACGCCAAAGTGGTGCAGCCCGCGACGCCCGCCGAACTCGCGGCGCATCGTCTGCCCCTCGGCGCTTACGATCATACGGATGGTCGGGCGATCTCCGGCGGTTTCGTTTACCGCGGTCCGATTGAAGCCCTGCAGCACAGCTATGTTTTTGGCGATATCGTGACCGGCCGGCTCTTCTTCATGCGAATGGATGAAACGTTGTCGGACCCCAAAGTCTACGAGCTAAATGTCGAGCAAGACGGCGTCGCCACGAGCATCGCCGAGCTGTCGCGGGCGAAGCGGGCACACCTCCGCATCGGCTACGACGAGCAGACGGGCGACCTGTTTTTTATGACCAAAGAAGACGGCCGCGTGCGTCGCGTGACGAAAGCATTTTCCCGATGATCCGCGCTCTCCGATTTGGCTTACGCGCGCTCGCGCTCGGCGCTGCCGTGGGTTCGGTCGCCGTGGCCGCCACGCCGCCGCGCTATTCGCTGCAGGAGACGACGACGGCGGAGAAGATCCCGCTCATCGTTCTGCGGGACGAAACGAGCCGCATCGAAGCCGCAGTTGCGCCGACGCAGGGTGGCGAGTTATCCGGCGTGGCGGTTGAGTTCAACGGCCGCTGGGTCGAGTTGATCTATCGCGGGAGAGACTACCGGCCCGCCCCAGGATTTCGCGGCAAGGCCTCGATCCTCTGGCCGGCGGTCGGCTCGAGCATCCCGACGGATGCGACTTCGGTGAACGGAAAAATCGAGAGCGCCTATGATTACATGGGAAAACGCTACCCGATGCCGCAGCATGGCTTCGCGCGGCTCAAGGCTTGGCGGGTGGTGCGAACATGGACGAACGCAACGGAAGCTGCCGTCGAGTTGGTCCTGAACGATGATGAGGATACCCGCGCGCAGTATCCCTTCGGCTTCGCCGTGCACGTGATTTACCGCGTGGCCGAAGGCCGCGTCGAAATTCAGCACGAGGTGAAAGCGGCCACGTCCAACACGGCGCCGATGTTTTTTTCTATGGGTAATCATATCGGTTTCGCAGTTCCGCTGCTCGCCGGTTCGTCGGCCGCGACCTTCACTGTCGAGAGCCCGTCTCGTTTCGAATATCTGCGCGGAAAGAACGGTGCCCCGGACGGCACGACGCGCGAGCGCAGCTTCACGGCTGCAACGCCGCTGGGAAAACTGAAATTCATGCCGGCGATGTCGGTCGGCGGTTACGAGGGCGATCCGTGGTTTCGCCTGACCGATGCGAGCGGACTCGGGGTGAAGGTGACCCATCACGCGTCCTCCACACCGGCTCCGCCCTTCGTCCAATTCAATCTCTACGGCGGGACGGCCGAGGGCTTTTTTTGTCCCGAGCCCTTCGTCGGCCTGCACAATTCGCTCAACACGCAGACCGGCCAAATCGACCTCGCTCCGGGGAAAAGTTGGACGTGGTTGATCCGCGTCGAACCGGAGCGGGCTTCTCCTTGAGCAAATTGAAGCGCGTAACGGCGGCCCACGTGACGAAAGCTCCGACGGCGATGAGCAGTGTGCCGAGGCCAATCAACTTGGCCGGCGGGAGAGGTGCTTGCATGGATTTAAATTTATTGGCGACGAGGGTCGATCATGGGCGTGATCGGAGTCGGCGGGTGACGAAGCGCAGATAAGGCGGCTACGGGACGCGACGGGGGCGTCGCATCTCCAGCGTTATGCTTTGAGAAGGGAACGTTGTGCTTCGGCGACCGGGTTTTCCTAGTCGCCTTTCTTGCCGGGAGTTGGGGCACCTTGCTCCGCCACCCGTTTCGGGCGCGCGGTGGCGTATTGGTTGAGTACAGCTTGCAGTTTCTTGGCCTCGGTGGCGGCGGCGCCGGACAGCGAGGATTGGGCGAGGGGCTTCTGCTCAAAGCGGTCCGTGGTGAGATCGTAGAATTTTCCGTCGCGGTGCAGTTTGTGCGTGGTGCTCTGGGCGTATTCGTGGGTCGCGGTTGGGCCGCCGTTGCGGGCATACCAGACGTAGTGGGCCTCGCGGGGCGCGCCGGGTTGGCCAAGCAGTTGCGGGAGGAAGCTGCGGCCGTCGATTTCGAGCGCGGCCGGGAGTTTGGCGCCGGCGATGTCGCAGAGCGTTGGGAAGAAATCCACGCTGGAGATCAGGTCGGCGTTGACGCGGCCGGGAGAAATTTTCGCGGGCCAGCTCGCGATCAAGGGCACATGATTACCGCGCACGGTGCCGGTGCCTTTGCCGCCGGGATAGTCGGCACCTTTGAAGCGTGAGGTGACGCCCGTGCCGGTGCCGTTGTCCCCGATGAACAGGATGAGGGTGTTCTCGCGCAGGCCGAGTTCGTCGAGCTTGGCGACGAGCCGGCCGATCATTTTATCCATGTAGGCGACCATGTCGGCGAAGTGTTTCACATCGCGCTTGGCCTGCTCGCCGGTCGTCGTCGGGGCCCATTCCGGGCTATCGGGCGTCGGCTGAAACGGGTCGTGCGTGAGGATCATCGGGTAGTAGAGGAGAAATGGCCGCTCGCGGTGGCGGGTGATAAAATCGAGCGCGAAGTCGTTGATGAGTTTCGGGCCGTATTCGCCTTGGGTGTAGTCGATCTCCTCGCCGTTGAGTTCGAGGCCGGGATTCGCGTAGCGCGGGGGGCGACGCGTCTGCTGCCAAAGAAACGATTCGTCGAAGCCGAAGTGCTGCGGCAGGCCTTTGGTTTTGTCCAACTGCAGCTGCCACTTGCCGGTGATACCGGTGGTGTAACCAGCTGATTTGAGCAGCTGGCTAAACGTGACGGCCGCGGGATCAAGCACGCCGAACTTGAGGTAATTTCGGACATTGTAGATGCCGGTCATGAGCTGCACGCGCGTGGGCGTGCAGAGCGGCTGCACGTAGCAGTGCTCGAAGCGCACGCCGGTGGCGGCGAGCCGGTCGAGGTGCGGCGTTTGGTAGGACTGGCCGCCGTTGGCGGTGACGCATTCGAAGCCGAAGTCGTCGGCCATGATGAGGACGACGTTGGGTTGGCGGTCAGCGGCAAAGGCGGCGGCGGCGAGCGTGAACGCGAAGGTGCAGAGAACGGCGACGAAGGAGCGACGGCGGAAGGGGCGATTCATGGGTGGAGGGGTAGAGTCGTTTTTGACGGGGCGATAGGGTGACTGGCCTGGCGGCGAGGGTGAGCGAGTGGTTTTCAAGCGCGGCCCATTCGATCAGGCTCGAGGCTACCCAAAGGGAAGTTCTTTGGACCGGCAGGTGAGGTTCACGGAGCCACGAGGATCGGTGGCCAAGTACTGTTGATAAACTCGGGGACTTGGCCGGACGGTGGGAAGGTGGTTTTCACGGCGGCCTGAAGCTGGGTCGAAAGCGCCGCGACGGTGGCGGTGTGTGCGGGCAAGGTGGCAAGATTGGTGAGTTCGCGCGGATCGGATTCGTGGTCGTAGAGCTCGCGGCCCTGTTTGCCTTCGTCCCATTCCGTGTAGCGCCAGCGGGGCGTGCGCAGGCTGTAGCCGGAGAAACGGCCGCCACCGGAGTCCACCTTTGCGGCCGCTCCCTTGCCTTTGCCCTTACCGGCTCCGCCACCACCGCCGCGCATCATTTGGGTGAGCGCCCAGCCACGACCGGTGACGGACGGATCGCGCAGGAGCGGCACGAGGCTTTGGCCTTGGAGGTTGGCGGGGGCGGTGATGCCGGCGAGTTCGGCGAGGGTGGGGAAGAGGTCGAGGTGGCTGACGGGAGACGCGGCGGCCGTTTTGGCTTTGGCCACGCCGGGCGCGACGATGAGGAGCGGGACGCGGGCGCTCTCCTCGAACAGGCTTTGTTTCTGCCAGAGGCCGTGCTCGCCGGTGAGGTAGCCGTGGTCGCTGGTGAAGACGATGATGGTGCTCTCGGCGAGGCCGAGGCGGTCGAGGGCATCGATGACGCGGCCGACTTGGGCGTCCATGAAAGTGATGCTCGCGTAGTAGGCCTGGAGGGCGTCGCGGCGCTGGTCATCGGTCATGTTATCTTGCTCGCGTTTGTAGCTGGCGAGGCCGGCGGCGGGGATGTCGGCTTGATCGGCTTTGATGGCGGGGACGATGCGCATTTTCTCGCGCGGGTAGTAGCCGAAGTAGGGATCTTTCGGCGCGACGTAGGGCGTGTGCGGTCGGAAGAAACCGACGGCGAGAAAGAAGGGGCGTTGGTTGGGTTTGGCGCTGCGCTCGAGCACCCACTCGGCGTCGGCGGCGAGCATCGCATCGGTGTGATGTTCGTCGCTTTTTGGCGAAGCATACCAACTGAGCGTGCCGCCGAATTGGCCGGGAGTGAGGGTGGTGATCTTCGGGTGTTCCTCGGTGCGCTCCACGCCGGCCGGGTTGAGTTGGAGCTCCCAAGAGGCGGGATCGTCATGGCCGGAGGTGCCGACGGAGTTGGGCACGTTGTAGTGGTAAAGTTTGCCGATGCGGCCGGCGAAGTAGCCCTGTTGGCGGAAGGCTTGGGGGAGGCTCAGCTGATTCGGGATGGTTTCGCGGAAGATCTGCGAATTATTGTGGATGCCGGTGCTGTTGGCGTAGAGACCGGTGAGCATCGAATTGCGACTGGGGCCGCAGAGCGGATAGGTGCAATAAGCGCGGTCGAAGCGGACGCCGCGGGCGGCGAGCTTGTCGATGTTCGGCGTGCGCGCGAGGGGATCGCCGTAAGCGCCGAGCATGGTGTTGAGGTCGTCGGCGATGAGGAAGAGGACGTTTTTCTTGGGCGCGGCGGCGGCGGAGATCGGAAGAAGGAGAGAGAGGAAGAGAAGGAGGGAAAGAGGGAGGGGAAGACGGAGGGACGGAGGGAGAGGGATCATAAGGATGGGGGGATTGAGATTTTGCGGGGCGTTAGTCTTGGCTCTGTTTCTTTTTTCCCTGCTTGCCGGCTGGCGGCGGAGTAGGGGTGGCGGCGAGCTCGGAAGCGGTTTTTATCGTGGGCATGGCGGCGCCGACTTGGGTGCGCCACGCGGCGAGTTTGGCGCGCAGTTCCTGGACTTTGGCGGGGGCCTGGGCGGCGAGGTTGCGCGTCTCGCCGATGTCATCGCGGAGGTTGTAGAGCTCGATGGTGCCGGTCTCGAAAAATTCGAGGAGCTTAAAATCGCTGGCGTGAATCGCGCCGACGGGCGAGGTGCGCCAGCCGCGGGGGTGGACGTAGGATTCGAGGTAGCCGGGGAAGTGCCAGTAGATCGCCTCGCGTGGAAGGGTGGCCGACGGGTTGCGCAGCACGGAGGCAAAACTCACGCCGTCGAGCGTGTAGCCGGCGCGCGGAGTGCCGCCGGCGAGGTCCAGCAACGTCGGATACACGTCGACGTGGGCCACTGGGACTTCGCTCGTGCGGCCGGCCGGGACGACGCCGGGCCAGCGGACGATAAACGGGACGCGCGTGCCGCCTTCGTAGAGGGTGCCCTTGCCGCCGCGGAGCGGGGAGTTGTCGGTGAACCCTTTTTTCTCCGAAGGCGCTTCGGTGCTTTGGTAACCGCCGAGGCCGCCGTTGTCGGAGGAGAAAATGATGACGGTGTTGTCGGCGAGTTTGAGTTCTTCGAGGCGCGCCACGATGCGGCCGACGCTTTCGTCGACGCTCTGAATCATGGCGGCGTAGGTGGGATTCCAATGCGTGCCCCGGGGGGCCTTTTTTTCCCACGCCGCGATGTAGTCGGCCTTGGCCTGAATCGGCGTGTGCACGGCGAAATGCGGCACGTAGAGGAAAAAGGGTTTATCGCGGTGACGGCCAATGAAGTCCACGGCGCGGTCGGTGACGAAGTCGGCGAAATACTGGCCGGCCGGATAGGCGGCGGGCGGCGTGGTGGTAAAATCAAAATGTTTGCTGTCGGAAACGAGCGCTTCGTCGAAGCCGCGACGACTCGGATGGTAGTCGCCGGCGTTACCGAGGTGCCATTTGCCGAACATGCCCGTGGCATAGCCGGCGGCTTTGAGCGCTTGGGGCAAAATGAATTTGTCGAGCGGGAGCTGGTTGACGTTGGCCGGCACCTTCATGCGGCGTTCGGCGGGCTCGCCGCGTTCGAGCGTGTTGACCGTGTAGATGCCGGTGCGGGGGGCATACTGACCGCTCATCAACGCGGCGCGGGTGGGGGCGCAGTTCTGTGAGTTGTAATAGCGCAGCATGCGCACGCCCTGGGCGGCGAGCCGGTCGAGGTGGGGCGTCGCGTAGTAGCTGGAGCCTTGGCAGGCGAGGTCGGTCCAGCCGAGGTCGTCGGCGAGGATGTAGACGATGTTGGGCTTGGTGGGCGGAGGCGGGGCGGCGCGGGCGGCGGCCGAGATCAGAAGAGTGAGAGACAGAGCGAGGGAGAGAGGGAGGAAACGGGAGAGGGGGAGTGGGGGAGAGGGAGAGAAGGGGATCATGGTTGGGGGACCGTGGATGATTTCTTCTTGGCAGAGGATTTTTGGGCGGGGAGCTCGGGGCGTTGAGCGAGTTGGGCCAGGAGGTCGCGGATGACTTCGGGGTGGGCGGAGGCGACGTTGCGGGTCTCGAGCGGGTCGTTCGCGTAATCGAAGAGCTCGAACTGCGGGGAGCCGTCGGCGGCGCGGGCGGCGATGAGACGCCAACGCTCGGTGCGAATTGTGCGTTGGCCGTCGGTCCAGAAACCGCGGGCGGGTTTCGCGGCGGGGGTGGCGGGGCGGTCGAGTTGGGGGCGGAGGCTGCGGCCGTCGAGGGTGGTGGGCGCGCTCAGGCCGCAGAGATCGGCGAGCGTGGGGAAGATGTCGATGGTCTCGACGAGGGCGGCACTGGTCACGCCGGGTTGGGCGAGGCCGGGAGCGCGAATCATGAGCGGGGAACGCAAGGAGTGCTCGTAGAGGCAGTGTTTGCCCCAGATGCCGTGTTCGCCGAGGAGGAGACCATGGTCGCTCCAGACGACGACGATGGTGTTGCCTGCGGGATCGAGGGTTTTTAGAGCGTCGAGCACGCGGCCGATCTGGGCATCGACGTAGCTGGCGGCGGCGGCGTAGGCCCGGCGAACCTCGCGGGTGTAGGCCGGATCGGTGTCGGGGTCGCGGCCGGCGTGGCCGTAGTTTTTTCGGAATTCGTTGCTAGCATGCCACGTCGAAGGCCAGGCGGGTTTGGCGGCGGCGGCGGGCTCGAGGGCGGGAATTTTCTCTGGATCGTGCAGGTCGAAATATCGTTTCGGCGCGGCGAATGGGAGATGCGGCTTAAAGAAGCCGACGGCAAAAAACCACGGCTCGGACGAAGCGGAGAGGTCGCGGAGATTTTTAACGGCCTCGTCTGCAATCCAGGCGTCGGGGTAGGCGGAGTCGGGGCCAGCGTGGGCCTCGAGGGGCGGGGTTTTTCCGGGGGTGCGGGCGACGCCGTTGGCGTAACCGTGCATGATGTTCTCGGCTTCGTTCCACGGGGTTTGAGGAATCCATGAACGCGTCCAGGCGCCGGGGAGTTCCTCGGGACCGTCGTGCCAGAGCTGGCCGGTGCGGCCGCCGGGGTGGTGGGTGATTTTGCCGAGCGCGTAGGTGCGGTAGCCGTTGCGAAGAAACCAGGCGGGAAGATTCGCATCGCCCCACGTGGAGTGGGTGGTGGCGATGCCACCGTTGCCGACGTGGGCGGCCTCGGAAGGATAGCGACCCCGGAGCAGGGCAGTGCGCGAGGCGCCGCAGGTGGGGACCTGGACGTAGTGATGCGAAAAAATGCGCGCGGTGGCGGCGAAGGCGTCGAGTTGCGGGGTGCGGGCGTGGGCGGCGCCGAGAGCGCCGAGATCGTTGCGCAGGTCGTCGACGGCGATGAAGAGGACGTTGGGGCGTTTGGGCGCGGCGGGCGAGGTGGCGGCGGAGGCGGAGAGCGGGAGAAGGAGAGAAAGAGAGAAGGAGAGAAGAAGGGAGGGAGAGAAGTAGAGAGAGCGCGAGACGGTCATGGGGTGGCGGATTTTTTCTTATTCTTGGTTTTGGCGGCGGCGGTGTCGCCAGTGAGGTTCACGATGAGGCGCGGGACGTAGGAGGCGAAACGAGGATCGGGCGAGCCGGCTCCGCCGTTGAGTCCGCGCACGAGGGGGAGCAGCGGAGCGGCTTTAGGGCCTAGGGCTTCGATCGCGCTGAGTGCGGCCATGGCGGTGAAGACACCGTTTTTATCGGGCGCGACGAGTTCGCTGAGAACGGTGAGGACCGGCGCAAGTTCGGCGGCCGGGCCGTAGGTGCCGAGCGCTTCGGCGGCGACGATGCGGACGAGCGGCGACGAGTCGCTGAGGGCGCGGCGGAGTAGCGGAAGATCGCCCGCGACGGCGGAAGTGCCGCGCATGAGCAAGCCGATCACGCCCCAATAGCGCGCGGCGGCATCGGGATCGGTCGCCAGGGTGCGCAACTGCGGGAGGGCGGCGGGATCTAGGCCTGAGGCGAGGTCGGCGGCGGTGTAGAGGCGCCCGAACGGGTATTTCTTTTCATCGCGCGCGAGGTCGTAAGGCGCGAGCCCGGCGGCGCGGGCGTGCATCTCGCCCTCGGGGAGAAAGCCGAGGTCGCGCACGCGGGTGAGGTGGGCGCGTTGGGCGGCGCGGAGTTTTTCAAGGACCGCGCGGTGGGCGGGCGAGGCGACGAGGTTGACGACCTCGTCGCGGTCGGTCGCGAGATCGTAAAGCTCCTCGGGCGCCTTGGGCGTGCGCCAGAAGACGGACTGCGCGTCGTTGGTTTTGCCGGCGTCGAAGGCGGCGCGCCACACGCGGGTCGTGGGCGTCTCGAATTGATACGCGACCCTTTGGGCCGGCGAGACGTGGGGGAAGAAGTTCCGCAGGTAAACGTAGCGGCCGTCGGTGACGGAGCGGACAAAATCCTGGCGCTCATCCATGCGGCCGCGGGCGCCGTAAAGGTAGGGCTGGGGCTCGGTCTGAAACGGGCCGGCGAAAGCATGGCCCTGCATCGCGGCGGGCGGCTTGATCCCCGCGAGACTCAGCACGGTGGGCGCGAGATCGACGAAGCTGACGAGGCGGTCGGACTTGCCGCCGGGTTGATATTCTTTCGGGGCGAGGTGCCGCCACTTTTGCGGGAAGTAGACGACCATGGGGACGTGCAGGCCGGAGTTGGAGGGCCAACGCTTGCTGCGGGGCATGCCGCTGCCGTGGTCGCCGTAGTAAAAGACGATCGTGTCCTCGGCGAGGCCGGCGGCGGCGAGTTCTTTGAGGCGGGCCCCGGCGTCGGCGTCGGCGGCGGAGACCTTGTCGTAGTATTGCGCCCAATCTTGGCGGACCTCGGGTAGATCGGGATGGTAGGCAGGGATCCGCATCTTCGCCGGATCGGCGACGGCGTTGTGGGGACGGGTGCGAATCTGGCTCTCGTGGCTTTTTTCGGAATTGAACACGGCGAAGAACGGCTGGCCGGCGGCGCGATCTTTCCAGTGCGCTTGTTTGGAGGAAACGTGCCACGTCTGCGCGGATTTTGGGACGTTGTAATCCTCTTTGGCGTTGTTGGTGGTGTAGTAGCCGGCCTCGCGAAGGTAGTCCGGGTAAAGCTTTGCGCCGTTGGCGAGCGGCACCATGGAGCGCATGTGAATCGCACCGGAACTCTCGCCATAGAAGCCGGTGGCGATGGTGGTGCGGGCGGGAGCGCACACGGGGTGGTTGGACCAAGCTTTTTTGAAGATCATGCCCTGCGCGGCGAGGGCATCGATGTTGGGCGTGCGGGCGTTGGCATCGCCGTAGCAACCCATCTCGGGTCCGTGGTCTTCGCTCGTGAGCCAGAGAATGTTGGGGCGGTCGGCGGCCGAGGCGGAGAGGGAAATCAGGAGCGAAAGTGAGAGCGCGAGCAGGCGAGCCGGGGCGGAAAATAGGAGGGAGGGCATGGGTGGGGCGAGACGGGCGGGGTGGGTGGAGGTTGCAACAAAGTGGACGCAGAGCGACTTGCCGGGAGATTTCGGGTCGGTCAAGCGGGACGGTTGGGCAGGCGGGGTTTGCGCACGTCGGGCGTGGAGTTGGCGGACGTCGAGGTTGGGGGCCGCCAAGGGCACCAGAGTCGGATGGAGGTGGCCGTAGACTTTGGCAAAGTGGCGCGTGACGACGACGGGGTTGTCACCGACGAGCCCTTGGCCGGCGATGGGAAAGGCGCCGAGGCCGTGCGCCACAGGCAGGCTGCTGCGTAAACGTGAATCGAGAGGCGGGGGTCGAGCTGCTTGAGCATCGCGCCGACCAAAAATCGACAGCCATGGGTGTCATCGCTCAAAAACCGAACCGCAGGGGAGACGTTCCTGACTCGAAACATCTCACCGCCGAAAAAGCGGCGGATTTGTTTTAATTGGCGGACGTCCCCGTTCCGAGGCAGGCCTCAGGGAAGTTTCGTGACGACCGTGTAGTAGGCGCCGACTTCGTGGCCGTCGGCAGTCTGGAAGACCGGGGCGAGTTGGTGAGAACCGGCGGTGAGCGTGGTCGTGAAGGCGATGGCAGTGTCGGTGGCGCGCACGGGCGACGAAGCGAGGTCGTGTCCGCCGAGGCGCAGCGTCGCGGTG
>Ga0209550_10003100_pt1 | contig 15872 bp, 11 predicted proteins | sample LauGreSuBDMM15SN_2_FD_187567 | JGI IMG/M metagenome (GOLD analysis project Ga0209550, IMG submission 187567) | Freshwater lake microbial communities from Lake Michigan, USA - Su13.BD.MM15.SN (SPAdes) (version 5) | ecosystem: Environmental > Aquatic > Freshwater > Lake | place: Lake Michigan...
CCGATACGTTATTTACAGTTACTGTAATTGGATTGGAAGTAACACTGCAGGGTACGCCGTTCAATGTACTCGTAATAATTACTTGATAATAGGTGGTGACAGTAAGTCCTGCAGGTGGATCATAGGTGGATAATGTGGCGTTTGCTATATTAGTGTATCCAGCAACTGGACTTGTAGTAGAAGATTGCCATTGATAGGTAATGTTTCCAGATCCTGTTGCGGCGGTTGTATTCGTGAAAACGACTGGATTTCCTCCGGAACAAATTGTTTCATTGGATCCAATTGTACTTGCTGTAATGTTATTGATGCTTACAGTTAATAAGGCTGATGTTGCTGTACACGGAATTCCATTCAAGGTACTTGTTACTGTTAGTTGGTAATACGTAGTTAGGGTTTGTCCCGCAGGGGGATCGTAGGTACTGTTTGTTGCTCCGATTATTGGGGTAAAGCCTGCAACCGGACTAGTAGTGGATGATTGCCACTGATAACTTAAAGTACCTGTTCCTGTTGCTGCAGTTGTAATTGTAAATGCATTAGGATTGCCACCTGAGCAAATTGTTTGGTTGCTCGCTAAAACTCCTGCACTGACATTATTAACTAGGATACTTAATGGATTTGAGATCGCTGTACAAGCAATACCGTTTAATGTGCTACTTGTAATTACTTGGTAATAAGTTGACACGGTAATTCCTGCTGGTGGATCATAAGTGCTGTTTGTTGCGCCAATAATGTTTGAGTAGCCTGCGATGGTACTTGTGGTAGATGATTGCCACTGATAGGTAATGTTTCCAGATCCTGTTGCGGCTGTTGTTACCGTAAATGCAACGGGATCACCACCTGAACAAATGGTTTGAGAACTTGCAATGGCTGCTGCACTAACTGAATTTATAGTGACTGTTAATACATTTGAAGTGGCTGTGCAAGGAACTCCGTTCAATGTGCTGGTAATAATTACTTGGTAATAGGTAGTAACAGTTAATCCCGCTGGTGCATCGTAGGTGGATTGTATTGCGTTTGCTATATTGGTAAATCCTGCAACTGGACTTGTAGTAGATGATTGCCACTGGTAACTTAAGGTTCCTGTTCCAGTTGCAGCGGTGGTATTCGTAAATGCTGCAGGATTTCCTCCGGAACAGATGGTTTGACTATTCGTAATTACACTTGGTGAAACGTTATTTACAAATACAGTGAGTACTGCAGAAGTGGAGGTGCAAACAATTCCGTTTAAAGTGCTGGTAACGATTAATCTAAAAAAGGTTGTGACGGTTTGTCCGCCTGGTGGGTCGTATGTTGCGTTGGTTGCCCCAATTATATTGGTGAATCCTGCTACTGCACTCGTTGTCGATGATTGCCATTGATAAGACAAGGTCCCTGTTCCTGTTGCAGCTGTTACCACTGTAAATGGATTGGCATCGCCACCACTACAAATGGTTTGTGTTTGGGAAAGGGTACCAGCAGAAACATTATTTACAATTACGCTGATTGGATTACTGTTAGCAGTACAACTAACTCCGTTGAGTACGCTCGTAACAACAACTTGGTAATAGGTTGTAAGTGTAATTCCTGCAGGTGGGTCGTAGGTTGGGGATGTAGCACCAGCGATATTCGTGTAACCACTATTTATGGAGGTGGTAGATGATTGCCATTGATAGGTAACATTTCCTGACCCAGTCGCTGCAGTAATTAAATTGAATGCTGCAGGATCACCACCTGAACAAATGGTTACATCTCCTGAAATGACAGGAATCGTAATGACATTAATAAAAATGGTGGCTGTGAAATTTACCGGTGGACAAGTGCCTCCGGGTGAAACCGCGGTTATCGTATACACGACATTTTGCGCCGGACTCGCTAGATTACTAGTTAATGTTTGTGAAAGTGGCATTCCACTGCCATTCGACTCTCCGGTAACATTTGGATTGTCTACAACGGTCCATGAAAAGGTCGTGCCACTTGGAATAATAGTGGTTGGTGGTGCATTAACTGGGTTAATGGAAAAACTAGTTCCGTTACAAATGGTTTGTGTAAAATTTGGGATCACAATAGCTGGTATAACGGTTACGGTTACGGTAAATGGAGCGCCTGAACAACCGTTAACAGTTGGAGTTACCGTGTAAACAACCGTTTGATTTACATTGGTGATATTAATAAGCGTGCCCATTATGGTATCATTGGTACCACCAACCTCTCCCGTTACATTGGCGTTTGCTGCAACAGTCCATGTGTAAGTTGTCCCTGCTGGCACAATGGTATTCGGTGGATTATTTATTGGTGCAATACTGAAACTACTGCCACTACAAATTGTAGCCGTTTGGTTGGGTACAACTGGTATAGGGTTTACCGTAATTGTTTGGGTTTCGTTGTCTCCGCCACAAGCAGCATTGGTTGCATCTAGCGAAAGGAAATAGGTGCCCGGTTGTGTAAATTGAACAATTAGCTGGTTGCTTCCGTTCACCGGCGTATTGTTAAACGGATCGCCCATTGAACCTGCTGTTACTGCATAACCTGCTCCACTCGTTACAGATGAAAAATTAATGTTCCAACCAAAGTTGTATATAGTACTGCAAGTATTATTTGCAATGGATAATCCCCCATTGGAGGTGTTAGTAAATGTAATGGATTGATTTTGACAAATCGTATTAGAAGGAGCGCTTGTAAAAGATGCGTTAGGTAGGGCGCTTACATTGAATGGCCCAATTGTACTAGTTGTTGTACTGTTAGAACATGAGTTACTAGCCGTTACGGTTATGGTATAGGATTGAGGGACATTGTTTACGCAAGGACTCGGGGAATAGGAGTGAGGAATACCATTTGGTAAAAGTGGAAGATTCGGGTAAATAAATGTGGTATTGGCTGTTCCATCTCCCCAATTTATGACATACGTATTTCCTGGTGTTTGATTCGCAAATGTAAGATTATACAATAGTGGATTACATTGAGTTTGTGCGGTCAAGGTACCTAATGAAATTGCTCCCCCACCATAACTCATAATGCAATAATAGGAATAAACACAACCGCTTGGCATGGTAACCATGTAAACCATGTTATACGCTCCCGGGCTATTGTAATGAGATGCAGGTGCAGCACCACTTTGTTGCCCTGGAAAGCTGTTGGGAGGGTTGAGCAAATTGCTAGTGCCAATAAGAAAGGTATTGGTTAATTGTCCAGTTCCGACGGCCCCCCAATGAACTGTTGCAGAGGTTCCTGCAGCCAAAGTATTGGCATTAGTAAGACTGACAATAGGGCCAGGTCCATTTTGAGGACATTGACAATTATTACCTGTAGCTTGATATACCGGAATACCATTAACGATGGTCATTTGAGTACATGCATTGCCTGGACCAACAGTCGGAACTACCGCTGGTGCGGCCGCAACATTGACAGTTATAGAGGTTTGGGTTAAGGGTGTTCCGGCACTTGAAATATTATAGGTAACCGTATACGTTCCAGGATTTGCATAGGTAATTCCAATTGGGCCGGGAATTGCAGAGGTTTGGCCGTTTCCAAAATCCCATGCGTACACTACAGGAGCATTTAGTGATAATGGCGCTACAGTTGAATTAAAAAGTACAGTAGAACCAGCGCAAATATTGATGGATCCATTAACAGCAGAGGGGATAGTGCTAAACGTTGCCGATTGTGAATAGTAGTGAGTACTATAAGCAAAAGCTAAAAGGAGGGAAATAAAAAAATGTAATCGTTTATGTATACTCACTTTTATTGAAAAAATCGTTCACTAAATTAAGTATAAAACGTTAGAAGTACTGACTAGTTGCCGAAATATTTTTCAATTTTCGACCGGATTATTTAAAGCTAAAAATAATCGAAGAATTTCTATGGAGGGAATTGCATTTTTTTTAAAGACAATGTTTATCGCTGGCTTGCTTGGGTTCGCATTATTAACTATTTTTTCTATTGAGTTGAAAAAAAAGTCGGTCGATTTATAGGTGGGAATAAAACTTAAAACAGTTTCCCAAATGCCTAAATTTTTAATTTGTGTGAGATATTTTGGTTGACCTTTAAATAAAAGTGAACGTTTGGAATATCCGATCTTATTCTTTCTGTAAATATCGGAGCTAAGGTAAATGGTGCAACTATCCACTTGATGAATATAATAATTTTTGTAATATAATTGTATTGTTCCGGGAGTGATACTCGCTTCCTTTGGAATGTGTAGCGCAATTATTTTTATTAATGAGTCCACCACTAATGCTTCTTTGAAATTTAGTAACAATTCGAAATGCGGAACTGGCGATAAAAAATCTGTTTTTGCATTTGATTCTGCTCCATAATAGTTTAACGAAAATCCCTTGAGTTTATCTATTATTGAAGAATATTCCTTTATGTAGCTTGGTAACAATCTTTTTCCGTTTAACTCGCTTGTTAAATGAAAGCTGTTTGGTCTAGAAACTAAGACCTTTCTTTGCTTATCTCTTGAATCATTTGTTGCCAGTTTCACAATATTGTTAAATGATTCAGGAAAGTAGCTACTATTAATTTTACTATTTGTGATCGAATAGGCTGCTAAAGGTGAATTTGAAATACGGAACTGAATATTGTTTTGAAACAAAGTTTGTTGAATTTTACGCCTGTTTTTTATGGGAAATGGTTTCCCTAAAAGCGAATACAATTCATTTGTTTTTTTTGAACATATAAATAAGGAGGATGCGGATCTAAAGGGAATATCTTTAGGTGTTCCTTTTAATAACCAAGTAGGATTTCCTTCAACTATACATTGGACCAGATACAAGGGTTTGCTGAGGTCGTATTCTAAAAATATTCTTGAATTAGGTGTTTTTTTACTGAAAATATACGAATGGAGTGCATTGGTTATTTCTACGTCGTTGTTCTTAAAATAAATATCGAATAACAAGCCTTTTATTATTTCTTTCGGTGTGATTTGGATGAATGCGGTTGTACTTGTCGGTAATGTAATGTTTGATTTAGCAGTGGGTAGTTTTATCCAATAGATAGTAAATAGTATAGTTGTCCATACTATTGAGATTAGGAAATATTTAAAAATGTTTTTTAAAATTTTCATCGAAATGTAAAATTACACTAATCTGCAATTGTTACCTTTGTATATGAAAAAAATTATTCGATTTATTTTTTGGGTTTTTGGTTGGCGCATTGATCAACATGCTCCCACTGGAATAAAAAAATGTGTGATCGTTGTGGGGCCACATACTTCTAATTGGGATTTTGTTATTGGTAGAATGGCTTTTATGACGTACGGCGTGAAAGGTAAGTTCCTTATAAAAAAACAACTTTTCTTCTTTCCCCTTGGATTGTTGCTAAAAGCGCTAGGTGGACTTCCTGTTGATAGATCGAAAAGTAATAATTTAACGAGAACGGCGCTTCGTTATTTTGAAGAGAATGAATCAATGTACTTGGTTTTTTCACCGGAGGGAACAAGAAGTTATAATCCTAATTGGAAAAAAGGATTTTATCACATTGCAGTAAGAGCAAATGTTCCTATTTATATTTGTTATGTTGATTATGAAAAGAAAATTGGCGGCTTTCATAGTCTTTATTACCCTACAGGGGATGTAAATGCAGATATTTTATATATTAAGAATATCCTAAAGCAGTATAAGGGACGATTTCCTGAGAATGGTATCGATTAATCTTTTGGTTTGATTTGATCTGTTTTTATATCAAAACCATAAGGACAATGTTTGCAATTACTCTTACAACAATAAGCTCTTTTTAAATGATATTTTTCCGTGAATATAATATAGCCTTCTTCACTTGTATAATAATCATCCGATTCCAAGGGGGTTCCTTTATTCGAAAAAGAAGAGAATTCATTTGTCATAATTTATAATAAATGGAAGAGATTAATATTCAAAATTCTGTTGTTCAAAAAATTCATTTAAAATTTCTAAACGAACAGAATAATAAATTGTTCGTAAAGCGTGATGATTTAATTCATCCCTATGTATCAGGTAATAAATGGCGCAAACTTAGCTATAATATAGCACTTTGTAAAGAGTCGGCATTTCATGGAATTGTCACATATGGAGGTGCTTATTCGAATCATGTTATTGCTTGTGCTGCTGCTTGTCAATTAAATAACTTGAAATCAATTGGTTATATTAGGGGGGATGAGCTCACTAGTTCGTCAAATAAGGTGCTTCGGAAATGCGAGGAATTAGGAATGGAATTGATTTTTATGAAAAGACCTGAATTCGATGCGATGAAAAAGGTGGATAAAACTGTCCAGGTTCATCATGAAACGTTTCTTTCAATTCCTGAAGGCGGAGCAAATCTGAATGGAATCCTTGGCTGCATGGAACTATTAGCGGAAACAGAAAACGATTACGATATTATTGCCTTGGCTCAAGGAACTTCGACAACTAGTCTCGGTGTTTTGTTAAGCGCGCCGAAGAAATCAACCTTGTTTGTAATCCCGGTTTTGAAAGGATACCAATCGATCTTGGAAATGGAAAGGCTTTGTGAAAATACTTCCTACTTTGAATCCTGGAAAGAAAAAAAGTGCCAGGTAAGGGTATTGCCTGATTATCATTTCGGGGGATATGGAAAAACAACCAATGAATTAGAGATGTTTATAGAAGATTTTAAGCAAACAACAGGAATTCCTCTTGATAATGTCTACACTGGAAAAGCGATGTATGGACTTTTAAAAAGTATAAAAGAAGAGAATATTAGGGATAAACGGATTCTATTTATCCATACAGGAGGAATCCAAGAAAATTACTAATTATAAAATTTTCGTTTTCTTTTTACGATAAATGTGTATAGATTTAAAATACACCTCAACGGCTCCTATACCACTCGTAGCGCTATTTAACCTCGATATATTTGCGTCGAACGCTATACCAAATTTGAAATTTTTGAATTTGTAATTAACAGTGGCTACAACTGCATCTTTCCAACGATAATAGGCAGCATAACTAAATGCCTTTGATTTATTGATATTAGTAACGACAGATCCTGATTCTAAGATGTGCTCGCAGCCAATTCCAAAAATCATGTTGTTGCTCGGCCCATTTCTAAAATACATCATTTGAGGTTGTATTTTGAGATCTTTTCTTCTTGTTGTGATGTCTGCTCCTACATTTACAACAAGTTGAGCATATAGTTTATCAGCAGTATTGGTGAAATTAATTTTTTGCTTTGATAAATGATTAAGAGCAATACCTGAATAGATCCGTGTTTTATTTCGTTGAACATGTTGGTAATGTAAACCAGCGTTTACATCCAACGCACCATAAGAACTTCTTGATAAAGTGGAGTTAATGAAAATTGGATCACCGTTTAAACCATTAAAGCCATTTCCTGTCCAATCTGATTGCCAGTTTTGTAAAGCAGGGTCATACGATTGTAAATAAATTCCTGGTGCAATTCCTACTGAAAGTTTATTCCGATCGTCCATTTGAATAGAATAGTTGATGGGAATGGTAATAGCGGTCGTCATTAATTTATTGTCTCCGGCTTGATCGTTGACAACATTTAACCCAATTCCAAAATTGTTGTTGCTGTATGCGCCATCTGAAATTTTGAATCCTGTTGATAAGGTATTCGTGCGCATCATTGATCCATCAACTGTTAAATATTGTAAACGACAATTGGTAAAGAATGAATAGTCTTCGGAACCTGATGCTACTGCACCTGCGTTAAACAAAGCAGGGGATTGCATCCATAAGCTTGAATTATATCCTTGCTGTGCCATTAGCGGTGAAGCAGTAATGAATAAAATAAGGACGATAATAAATTTTTTCATAATACTATCTGTAAAGTGTAACATTTCCATTTAACGTAGCTGAAAGACCGTTAATTAATCGGTAATCTAATTTATAAACAAAAACAGCTGGGTTCATAGGTTTCCCTTTGAAATTACCGTCCCAACCTTCATGTATATCCGTCGTTCTAAATACTAATTGACCAAAACGATTGTAAACTTCAAAATTCAACTCAACGATAGCTCCTCCTTCGGAAAATCCATTTATGTAATTATTATCAGAATCAACATTGGTCAATACTTTTAATAAATCATTTTTGCCATCACTATTGGGTGAAAAAGCATTTGGAACAGCGACTTTTATAGAATCTCTAAATAATACTTCAATGAAAATAGTATCTGTAGCAATACATCCTTCAGGAGAAGTATTGGTGATAATATAGTAAGTATTGTAGAATGGAGATGCGACAATGGTATCGCAAGTTGGGTTAATACAGTTAATATTGTTGGAAGGTGTCCAAGTGATTGAATCACCTGCTACAAAACCACTTGCCGCTATTACTGCTGATCCAAACATAGTAATTAAGGTGTCTGGAATAGCAGTTCCTCCTAAACTATCTAATACAGTAGCAGATATAGAAGGCATAGTTCCTACGGTTACTGATTGACTAGAAGAACTTGTTAAACCACCGGCATCGGTTACAGTTAAAGTAATCGTGAAAGTTCCTGCTCCTGAATAACAAACCGGTCCGGGATTAGCACCGCTATAAAAAGAAGGTATTGCACCCCCAAATGACCAAGTAGATGCGACTACTCCGTTAGTTGATGTATTGTCAACTTCAATGCAATCTCCAGCACAAATAATATTGTCAGAAACTGTAAAACTTGCTGTAGGTTGTGCAAAAGCTGAAGCGCTAATGAAAAGAACAAATATTAGATTAAAAAGTTTCATAATTAGTTAGAATGCAGTTTAAGTTGACGAAGTTAAAAAAAAGGATTCAATTATTTTAATTTTTAATGAACTTTCAATAAATCGAAGATTTGTTTAGCTTCTATAACATCGTGAACTCTTAAGATGTTAGCCCCTTTATTAATGGCGAAAGTGTTGAGAATGGTTGTCCCGTTAATCGCTTCATCTATAGTAATGTTTAGACTTTTGTAAATCATTGATTTTCTTGAAAAACCGCAAAGAATAGGGTATTCGAGTAGAGAGAATATAGAAAGTTGTTTCAATAACTCGAAATTTTGTGCGGTAGTCTTTGCAAATCCAAAACCAAGATCAATAATAATGTCAAGGACTCCTATTTTTTTTAGTAGGGTAATTTTCTCGGATAATTCTTGTAAAATATCTAATGAAATAGATTCGTACTCTGTTAGATTTTGCATCGTTTCAGAATTCCCGCGCGAATGGGTAAGTATATAAGGTGCTTTGTTTTTGGCAGCGACTTCCCATATTCTCTTGTCAAAATTCCCGCCTTGAACATCGTTAATGATGTTTGCACCATTTACTAAGGCTTGTTCTGCAACTTCTGATCGAAAAGTATCGATGGAAATTAATAGAGTTGGAAATGCCTTTCTTATTTCTTTAATGATTGGTATAACTCGATCGATTTCTTCCTGTTCACTTACTTCTTCAGCGCCTGGACGTGTAGAGCACCCACCAATGTCTAGAATGTCCATCCCAGCATCAACCATAATTTTAACACGTTGGGAAATATTTTCTGCTTTATTGACTCGACTTTCTTCGTAAAAGGAATCGGGAGTTATATTTAGAACCCCCATTATTCGTGGTATCGAAAGATCAAATAATTTATTCTGCACCAAGATATAGCTGTTTGAACGAAAATGCTTAATTTCAGCCCCGAAAAATGCCATAACTTTCTAATGAGTAAAACAACTATTGAATTCACAAATATAATCACTAATTGTCGATCAATTTATATCGCCAAAACAAAAGATTATGGAACAGCATGGCGTATTTTACGAACGACTTCACTTACAGATCAATTATTTATTAAAGCCAATCGCATAAAAACGATCCAAGAAACAGGCGTTAATCAAGTAGGGGAGTCGATTGAAGGCGAGTTCAAAGCAATTGTTAATTATTGTGTGATTGCACTTATTCAACTTAAAGAAACGGAAATCGTTGAATTGGAGTTAGAATTAAATCAAGCTACTATATTATATGACAAGTACATGAATTTAGCCATTGAATTAATGTCGAAAAAAAATCATGATTATGGAGAGGCTTGGCGTGATATGCGCATTAGCTCGCTAACTGATTTAATTCTGATGAAAATATTGAGGATTAAGCAAATTGAAGATAATGACGGAGTCACCTCGATTAGTGAAGGAATTGATGCTAATTATTATGACATGTTAAATTATGCCGTATTTGCACTCATTTTATCAAATGTTAAATAATTGTTAGTTAAAAGCGAGTGATTATCTTCATTCGTAATTTTATCAAAAATATATATTATGGACTCTATAAAGCGCGCACTTCCTTGGACGATAAGAATCACTGTTTCTTTCTTATTTTTATTATCAGCAGTTGCTAAATTATACCCCTCACCTTATTTTGCCTTGTCTACTTTTGAAGTACAGCAGCTATATCCAATGGGTTTCTCGGAGGATTTAGCCGCCTATTTCTCACGAACACTTATTGGTATCGAATTGTCACTTGGAATTTTGTTGTTGCTTCCCTTTTATCTAAAAAGGATGGTGATTCCTGCCACTGCTTTGATGCTATTGATTTTTATTGTTCACCTAACTATTGAAATTTTAACGGTCGGAAATACTGGTAATTGTGGCTGTTTTGGTAGTTTATTACCAATGACACCCTTGCAAGCGGTAATTAAAAATATTATTTCAGTTGGATTATTGGCGGTACTTTTTAGGATGTACAAAGAAGAGGATAAAAAGCAATTTTTACCTATGCTAAATGTTGTGTTAGCCTCAATTTTAATCGTTTTTATGCTGGGAATGAAAAAAAGTGGTGGGAAATCTAAGCCTTCTAGCACGGAAATTAAACCAACTACTGCAGACACGATTGTACAGCAAATAGATACCATAAAGAAAGTGACAGTTTTGGATACCCTGAAAGTTATTGAAAATCCAGGTCCCAAGAAGAAAAGGTCAGGCTACGCAAGTCTTTTTCCTAAAATTGATGAAGGAAAGAAAATCTTATGCTTTTTTGCACCGGATTGTGATCACTGTCGTGCAACGGGGAAATTACTATCCAAGTTGAAAAGAGAAAACAAAGACTTTCCTAAAATTCAAATCATTTTCATGGATGAAGCACCCGAAGTAATTCCTGACTTTTTTAAATTTGCTGGTGCAGAATATCCATATTACGTAATGGATATTATTGAATTTTGGAAGCGCTTAGGAAAGGACGGAAAAGTTAGTAGATCTGTTCCTGGCGTGATGTATCTTTGGAATGGGAATGTCCAAAAATTATATCATGGAACTGAAGGCAAGCAGTTTAACGCAAAGAGTCTAAAAAAACTGCTAGCGAACGAAAAGTAATTCGAAAATTAGCACTAACTTTAACTATGAGGAAAAAGTTTATCGGTGCTAATTGGAAAATGAACTTGCTTTATGACGAGGCGAAAAAATTATTCGCAGAGTTATCAAAGCCATCTTTATCTGCTTCAGATGCTGAAATTGTTATTTTTCCAAGTTCAATTTACCTTTCAGAATTTGCACGATTAAAAGGATTGCCTCTAGGAGCCCAAGATTTGTATTTTGATGATTCTGGAGCTTTTACAGGGGCCATTGCTGCTCGCCAATTAAAATCAATTTCTTGCGATTTTGTGTTAATAGGACATAGTGAAAGAAGAATCACTTTCAGTGAAACGGATGAAGTGGTAAACCTTAAAGTAAAGCGCGCTGTTCGTACTGATTTAAACGTTGTTTTCTGTTGCGGGGAATCCTTAGCGGTTAGAGAAGCTGATAAACACTTAGAATATATTGAAAATCAATTAATTAATGGATTCAAGGACTTGGATGAAACCGAATTGAAAAATTGTATTATTGCCTACGAACCAATTTGGGCCATAGGTACTGGTTTGAATGCATCTAATAGTGAGATCGAAGAAATGCATGGATTTATCCGCTCAAGTATAGCTAAGCGTTTTAGTACTTCATTGTCTCAATCCATTCGTATTATCTATGGCGGTAGCTGTAACCAAGATAATGCAAGTGAAATTTTTTCATTAAAAGATGTGGATGGTGGCTTGATTGGAGGTGCTTCATTGGAATTTGAAAGTTTTGAAAAAATAATAAAATCACTTTAATGGATTATTCTGAATACCGATTGTGTCCAATTCCTTTTGAACCTTGGAATGAGATATTGGTTGCCTCCCTTTCTGATATTGGTTTTGAAAGTTTTATGGAGGAGGAAAATGAGTTGTTAGCTTATATTCCTTCGCAAAACGAGGACGTTTCCCTTATTCATTCTTTACTGAGTTCATTCAGCGATAAAAAAGATTTGGAACTGACTTATGTCCGTACCAATATAAAACATCAAAATTGGAATGCATTATGGGAAGCAGATTTTGAGCCCGTTTATGTAGATGATCGCTTATCAATTGTTGCTCCTTTTCATGGGGAAGAGGCACGAAGAAATCGCGTGATTGAAATTGATCCAAAAATGTCTTTTGGTACAGGTCACCACCAAACTACTTTCTTAATGTGTCAACAAATATTAAACTTAGCATTAGTTGATAAACTGGTCCTTGACATGGGAACTGGAACTGGTGTTTTGGCAATATTAGCCGAGCAATTAGGGGCTAGAGAAATTATCGCAATTGATATTGAATCGTGGTCTGTTGAAAATACTAAATGGAATGCAGAACAGAATGACTGTGCTAAAATAGTTGCCATTGAAGGTGGTGCTTCACTAATTCCATTGTTGAATTTTGATTTTGTCTTTGCTAACATCAATAAAAACATACTGAAGGAACAATTGCCAATTTATTCGCAAGTATTAACTGAAGGTGGCACCTTGCTATTAAGTGGATTTTTTAACAGCGATGTTGCTGAACTTTTAGCCGTAGCAGAACAATTAAATTTATTTTCGGTGAGCGTTCATGAAAAGGAATCATGGGCACTCATCAAACTTCAAAAAAGATAAACAATGAGGTATTTTTTTTTATTGCTTTTTATTGGTGTAAGTAGCATTTCAATTAGCCAAAATTTCACCAAGGAACGAGATAAGTTTGTAAAGGAATGTCAACGTGCCTTTGTGGAGCCTGATCAAGTTCAATTTGTTAGGGAAAAGCTTTCAAAAATGATACAATCTCCAAGTTTTACTGAAGCGCAGTTCGCTAAAATGGTGGATATGTCAAATTCAATCTATACCACAACTTCCGATTATTCATTTGTTTATCCACTTGTTAAATCTTGCTTGTTTCAATCTTCGAATAAGTTTTCAGGAAATTTTAATAGCGAATGGGCAAAGTATCTGGTCGATTATCAAAAAGATGACGCAGAAAAATTTCTCGCTTTTTTGCAGTTTTCAGCAGATTTGTTTGAATTCCATAGTATAAAGTCGAACGATGGCTTTAGATGGGTATTTCTGAAAGGTGAACTTTCTTGGAGTCAAGAGAAATCACTGAAATTAATATGCGAGAATGGAAAACTTGCTTGTTATATTGTTGCGGATAATGGCAAATTAGAGGATAGTATTTTGGTGACGGGTACTTCCGGAGTATTGGATGTTGATGCGGGAAAATTTAGCGGTAATGCAGGTATCTTAACTTGGGAAAAAGTAGGGTTCAAAAAAGAGGAAACCTTTGCTGAATTGCGCATGTTTAAAGTTGATTTATCTCGATCAATTTTAAAGGTTGATACCGTTGCACTAACAACGCCGTATTTTAAAACACCCATTCTTGGGAAATTAATGGATAAAACCTACACGGAATTATCGAAAGATGAAGAAGCACCTCAGTTCAACTCTTTTGAAAAACGATTAAAAATTAAATCGCTACGGGAGAATTTGGATTATGATGGAGGTTTCTCGCTTGAAGGGGAGAAATTTATTGGTCGGGGGAATGATGATAATCTCGCTAAGGTTATTTTTAACTATAAAGAAAAACCGCTTTTTGAGATTTCTTCTGTGAATTTCACGATGGATCCTACTCAAATAATTTCTCGCGAAGCTCGATTTAAAATGTTTTATGCGAATGGAGATTCAATGACGCATGCTAGTTGCTTGTTTTATTTTGATGAATCAAAAAAATTAATGAGCCTAACAGCAAAGAAGTCTGGCTCCGCTGTTATCCCCTTTGAAGACTTTTATTTTAATGTCTATGTCTATTCGCCCGTTTTTTGTTGGAAAGTAAATTCCTTTCAGCCTTATTTTAGCTATGAAATTGGAACAGCTCAGGAACAAAAGGTAATCTCTATTGAATCATTTGATTATTTTGACGAAGGGCTATACGATAAAGTAAAAGGCTTAAGTAAAATAAATCCTATTTCTTCCATCGCTTCGTTTGCACGTAAAAAAAATACCAATGTATTGTCGGAAGGTGAATTGGCGAATGCCATGAATACCACTATCGATAATAATAAATCGAATATGTTTAATCTTGTGAGCTTGGGCTTTTTGATTTACGATAGCGATGATAAACAAGTTTTTTTAACCAATAAATTATTTAATTTTTCGGATGCGAAAAATGGCGCAAGGGACTTTGATAATTTATCGATTGTTTCGGATTTGCGCCCCAGAGATTTAAAAGCTTATTCAGCTGAACAGATAAATCAAGATCCCTATTTAAAGAACTTGGAACAAAGTTATAACGATTTAAATAATAGATTCCGTAATCAATCGTATTTTGCTTTTGTGGATGTAAATAAACAACAAATGTTTATTTCTGGGGTAGATAACATTACGATTTCAAGTGCTCAATCTACTTCTATTGAGCCCGACTCCAGCTTTGTTATCATGAAAAAGAACAGGGATTTGCAATTTAAAGGTTTGTTGCTTGCGGGTAAGTTTGCTTCCATTGTGAAAGACGCCTACTTTTCGTATCAAGATTTTAAATTTATTTTAAAGGACTTAGAATATACCGTTTTAAGAGTAAATCCTTTGAGACAGGAAGATGGCTCCGATGTTATAGAAATGGGAAGTTCATTTAGTGAATTAAAAGGCGAGTTGTTGATCGACAAATCATCCTCAAGATCTGGAAAGGGACCTGAGAACAGCAGCTATCCTAAATTATTGGTGCCAAGTGCTTCAAAAATTCTATATAATGCGGCTGAAATTGTCAAAGGCGCATACGATGCAAAACGATTCTATTATTCATTGGAACCTTTTGAATTGGATAGTTTGGATGATTTTAATGAAAAATCTCTTTTTCTTAAAGGTCAGTTGATTTCTGGTGGTATTTTTCCTCCAATTAATGAGAATCTTAAAATAATGAATGATTATTCATTTGGGTTTTCTACAAAAGCGCCTGAAGGTGGCCTTCCTTTTTATGGAAATGAATCTAAATACGAAAACAAAATCGTACTATCGAATAATGGTTTGCAAGGTACTGGTACGATTAATTTTTTAACAGCTTCAGCGATTTCAAGTAAATTAACCTTTTTACCCGATTCAACAATTGGTATTGCGAAATTTACAAATGTTGGTGTCGAAAAAGGGCAGGAGGTACCTCAAGTATTTTCTGAATCTGCCTTTATCACCTTTATTCCCAAAAAACAACTATTAAAAGCAGCTGCTTATAATGGTACAAATTTGGAAATGTTCGATAATCAATGTCAATTGAATGGCTCCGTTGTCTTGTCTAACAAAGGGATGTATGGTTATGGTCAGATGCTATTTAACGATGCGGGATTGTATTCTGGCAGGTATGATTTTACCTATACGGATATCGATGCCGACACGTCAAATTTTTCACTCCAAAATAAATTTGTGACCGATGGTGAATCACCATTAGCCATTGAAGCTGATGGCGTTAAGGCGCATATTTCATTAAAAGATAGAAAGGGTGAATTCAATTCCTTTGGAGCAAAAAGAATTAAATTTCCTGCCAATATTTATTATTGCACGATGGATAAATTCTTTTGGTTTATGGATGGCGCATCGGTAGACTTTGAAAAAAATCAATCAAAAGAAACAGCTTTCGAAGCTGGGGCAGATTTGACAGATCCTAAT
>Ga0209550_10003101_pt1 | contig 15871 bp, 16 predicted proteins | sample LauGreSuBDMM15SN_2_FD_187567 | JGI IMG/M metagenome (GOLD analysis project Ga0209550, IMG submission 187567) | Freshwater lake microbial communities from Lake Michigan, USA - Su13.BD.MM15.SN (SPAdes) (version 5) | ecosystem: Environmental > Aquatic > Freshwater > Lake | place: Lake Michigan...
AATTCAACCTTTCAATCGCTTGGGGCAATTGGCTTCTTGGGTGGCAGCCTTCTTGGTGGAATTTTAATTCAAATTTTTGATTTTTATGGATTTTTCATAACAATGATTTTTGCCAATTTGGCTTATTTTATATTTTTATTTTTTGCACCAGCAAGAGAGCATTATCACCGCGCCCCTAAATCATGATCAAAATTTTTCGCGACCGCAATCTCATCGCTTTATTTTGCATTTTATTGTCGATTTTTATCGCCTCAATATCCTATGGAATCAACATAGTAGCCTTTTGCGCCACTTTAATAAAACACGATGTTTCGCCATTTTTAATTGGAATTGCCTCAGCTGTAGAAATTTTAGCAGGAGTAAAAATCTCTTTTATTTTAAGCAAAATTATCGCCCGCCTCAAGATTTTTTATGCCGTAATTAGCTTTGGCGCGATTTATACAATTTCTATCGCGCTAATTTTTTTCTATCAAAATTTTTATTTATGGCTGTTTTTTTGCGCCATAAACGGCATCTGCTGGTTTAGCTTGTTAGTCATTAGAAATGCCTGGATCAACACCCTTATTAAAGACGCAAATCGCAGCGTAATTCTTGCCTTAACCACTACAATTTTTTGCAGCGGATTTACCTTGGGTTCGGTAATTGTAAAATATTTAGGTGCACAGAATTATTCGCCGTTCTTACTCTCGTCTGGCTTAATTGCTGTTTCAATTTTAGTATTGATTTTGATAAAAAACACCATGCCCAGCAAAATCGATTCACGAAGAATTGGTTTTTATGAATTTTTTAAACACAATCCCCGCATATCTCTATCAAGGTTTTTGCTTGATTTTCAAAATGCCTGCCTCATTGCACTAACTATTGTTTTTGGCATAAAAATTGGCCTAACCCCCGAAAATGCCGGGCTATTAATCGCCGCCTTTATGGCAAGCGGATTTTTTGATTTATATGCCGGATTTTTAGTTAGAAAATACAACCATTACAACATGATAAAAACTGGCTTCATCACATGTTTGGTTTTAATGATATTTGCTATTTTTTTACATCAATCTTTTATTGCTTTAATAATAATTTTCTTTCTTTTTGGAGCTGGAACTGCATTAATTTTTGTTACTTCTCTAACTATTACTAACGAATCTTTTGCTAGTGAAAAATTAGTTGCCGCTAACTCTGCCCTTCAATCAATTGGCTCGTTAGGGGCTGTATTTGGAAGCGTTGCCGGCGGATTACTAATTCAATTTTTTGATTTTTATGGATTTTTTATCACGATAATTTTAAGCGAAATCACTTACTTAATTTTTACATTTTTTTATGAAAAAACTCACGCAAAAAATTAGATTAGGCGTAAATATTGATCACGTTGCAACAATTCGCAACGCTAGAGGTGAAGCACATCCAAGCCCGGTTAAGGCTGCAATTTTAGCACAAAAATTTGGCGCCGACGGCATTACAATTCACTTGCGCGAAGATCGTCGCCACATTCGCGACGAAGATTTAACTGCGCTAAAAAAAGCAATAAAATTACCAATAAATTTAGAAATGGCCGCAACTGCAGAAATGCTGGCAATTGCGCTTAAAATAAGGCCAAACGCCGTTTGTATTGTGCCAGAAAAACGCCAAGAAATCACAACTGAAGGCGGGTTAAATGTAATAAAATATTCAATAATTTTGCGCGAAATGATAAAAAAATTACACGCAAAAAAAATTCGCGTTTCACTTTTTGTTGATGCAGATGAGGCACAAATTAAAGAAGCGGCAAAAATTAAAGCTGATATAATCGAGATTCACACCGGAAAATTTTGTCATTTGCATGATGCAAAAAAAATCTTCGCACCTGAATTTAGTAAAATAAAAAAATGCGCCTCACTGGCTGATGCTCTAGGGTTAGAGTGCCATGCTGGTCATGGATTAAATTATATTACCGCAAAAAAAATCGCTAAGATTAAAGAGGTGAGAGAATTGAATATCGGCCATTTTATTATCGGCGAGGCCGTGTTTGATGGGATGGGTAAAGTAATTGCAAGGATGAAAAAGTCGATAAATTAGACATACCTCTCATTACTTACGAATGCGAGTGATTCCTTTGGCGATGGCGCTGTCCCTGGTTTTGTTGCCGCAGTATTTACGGCAGGGGCCCTAGTAACACGCGGCGGTATCGGGGGCGGTAAATCGGTAGCAGAGACCCGTGGCATAGTAACAGGAGGCACGCTCGCAAGCCGCTCTATATTTACCTCCAAAGCCCTTTCAAATCTTCCGATTATGTCATCTGCCCATCTATCACTACCAAGCACACTACAATCGTGACCATGTTTGCTAATAGCTACCTTTCCGGCACTCAATTTATGTTGGGCATTTTCTCCAAGTATATATTTAATACCCTGGCCATCCATCTCAACCCGCGCCGTCTTAGCTGCTTCACCTTTTTTGATAGCAACCACTTCAGAACCAGGAACGATTATTTGCTTAAATTCAGCAACAAGTCTATTAATTCTCATCATCCGTTGCATAACTTGCTCTTGATTTATGCAAACTCCCGCAGAAATTTGTTGACTCTGCTCCAAATCTCTAAACGATACAAACTCTGCCTCAACCCCTTTTTCTAAAGACCCACCTAAACCACTAATCATCACGCCATAAACTATCTTTTCTTTGCCTTTGCTGTCGCTAGTTAACAAACAGGCATACTTGGCTTCGCTACCATTCATGGTTTCAGAATATATTGGTGGCTTAATGTCTCCGGTATTCACTATAAAAGCCCTTGATGCTACCTGACTTTTATTATACTTATATGGTTTGCTATATTCAGTTTCGCTACTTCTCGATTTAAGATCTGCAATAAATTTAGGTTCGTCAAATTTTTTTATTTTTGGCATAATTTTTTTATAATTAAAGAATTACCTTACTCAAATAAAGCCTATGTTAATGAGTCGCAACAATTGCAGCACCATCTAGTTTAGATGAAGATTCTGGCGATGGCGCCGCCCCTGGCTTTGCTGTCATTTTCTCTTGAAATTTTGTCATTGCCTTTTGCGCCGTAGCAACAACCCTGTCATACTCTTCTTTAGTATTATTTCCTTCTTTCATTTTGCACGCTTCAAAGGCGTTAGTTGCAGAGTTGTGATATCCAAGCGTCGCGGTTCCATCTTTCTTGAACTGGATTGCCATATTTCTTCCATCTATATCGCCAATCTCAAAATATGATGGAGCAGTATCGGTAGACTTGGTGACGGTGGCTTTTTTAACATCTTCAATGTCTTTAGCCTTCACTCCTTTTAATACTGCCTGCTTAGGAAGCTCGACAGAACTTGGTGCCGGCGAAGGCTTAGCCACGGTTGAAATACTTCCCGATTTGGGTGCCAAGACTGTTACTGGGGCTGGAGATGAAGCCGGAGCTGGTGGTGAGGCTGGAGTTGGAGTTGGGGCTGGTGGCGAGGCTGGAGGTGAAGCCCTCTCCTTCATTGGCGGCAAGACCTTATTAAAAACTTCGATTGCTTTGTCAAGCTCTGCAGAATTCAAAATTTCTTCACGCTTAGATTTTCCATCAGGAAGCTCTGTTCTCAAAAATATTTTTCCATCACCCGATAATTCATATCGTTGATTCTCCTGCTTATTTATAAGAAATGACTGAGATTCTGCTTTGTGATCTCTACCAATACCCTCTGGAAGTTCTGCCATGCTCCCCAACTCATAATTCATGCTTTTAATTTTCATCGCTCGTTGCATGATATCCTTATGAACCATCTTCAATTCATCTTTCATCTTTGTGCTATCAAACGAAATGAATTTATCGCCATCGTCCAAACCTGCTGCTGGCACACTCAAAAGCCCCAGATTAGAAGAAATCATTATACCATAAACCAATTTTTGTTGATTAGTGCTTTTGTCTTCAACTAACAGGCAAGCATAATTAACCTTGGCACCCTCCTTAACTTCAGGGAACCCTTCTTGATCCTTAAAAAGATTATTTGGCGCTAGCCTTACATTTTCAATTAAAAAAGTTTTGTTATTCCAGGTGGAATATCACCTTGTACTTCAAAAGCACGACTATTTATATATTCAGGTCCCAAAGCCCCAATTGAAAGCGCTCCCGCAAATTCATTATCATCAAATTTGATCGGCATAGTTTTTTAATAAATTAAATTTTATCTTGATTTAGCAAAGCCTGGCAGGCATCTCAATCTTTTTCAATAAAATCGTTACTTATTAATAAATGGTGCAAATTTTCGCTTCAACCATAAGCGAAAGCGATCTACATAACTAAACACCGCCGGCACTACAATTAACGTTAAAATCGTAGAAGAAATTAAGCCACCGATAATAGCGATTCCCATTGAAACACGCGGCTTTGAGGCCTCTGAAATACCAATTGCCACTGGAATTGTACCGGCAATTAACGCAAATGATGTCATTAAAATTGGACGCAAACGCACCAAGCCAGCAGCGATAATTGCATCTTTACGCGATTTTCCTTCGGCAATCATCTGATTGGCAAAATCTACCAACAAAATTGAGTTTTTTCCCGAGACGCCCAGCAATAAAAACAGCCCCAAAAACGTAAAAATATTAAGCGATTCGCCCGTAATAAATATCGCAAAAAAAGCGCCACAAATCGCCAAAGGCAATGCCAGCAATATTGTAAATGGTGTAATAAACGATTCATAAAGGCTGGCCAAAATTAGGTAAATAAAAATCAACGCCACCCACATTGCACCTTTAAACGAGGTAAACATATTTTGTAAATTTTCAGAATCACCCGAAAATTTATAACGAATATCGGTTGGAATTTTTGTTGCGCTATCTTCAAAAATTTTTCTCACGTCATCTATCACGCCACCAAGCCCTGCCTTAGGCGCCAAGCTCGCAGTAATTTGAATATAACGACCGCGATCTTGACGATTTATCGTAGCTGCTTCAAGCGCTTCACGGCCCACCGCAACATCAGAAAGACGCACTAATTTTTGATTCACGTTCGGCACATAAAGATTATTGTAATTAGCCTTAAGATCGCGCTGGTCTTCGCGCAAGCGCACGCGCAAATCATATTCTAAACCATTTTGGCGAAATTTAGTTGGCACATATCCTTCAACATAGCCACGCAATTCTTGGCCAATAGCCTGGTTGTTGACTCCATAAAGCTTCGCGGCATTTTCTTTTATAATAACTTGAAATTCGGGACGCGTGCTTTTATTGCTAGAATCTACATCTTTTAAGCGCGAATCGGCCTTTAATTTTGCAATTAACATTGTGGCATATTTTTCTAAAGCTTCGGCATTATTAGAAATTAAATATAGGTTGAAAGGCTGAGTTCGAGACGCGCCAGCAGAAGGGTCGTAGTCTTTTACAACCGGATTAGCATAAGAAAATTCTGTAAGCTGATCACGTAATTTTTGCTTGAAATTTACCGTAGAGCTATCGCGATCTTTTTTAAGCCGCACATAAATCGAACCGCGATTCGATTGCTTAAAACCAGAGCCCACAGTAGTTGCAGTAATTTCTACATCGCGATTAGCGCGAATAATTTCATCCATTTTTTGCGCCGCATTGGTGGTGGCATCGAGGCTGGCATCGGCCGTTAACTCTAGAGAAACAGTGATTTCGCCATTATCATTTTCTGAAATAAAAGTTTTTGGTATAAAAATAACCGACGATACTGTAATGCAAAATATCGCCAGCGTTATCAGCAGCACCTTCCCCGGCTTATCTATTGCGTAGTTAAGAATTATTTCGTATTTTGTTTCGAGCCATCTTTGCAAATTATCAAACTTTTTTACCAAGCGCGTAACAAGAGAAAAACTCTCGCGCTGCGTGATTTTAGTGGTGTCGGCAAAGTAAGCGCACAAAACAGGAATGATAGTAATCGAGACAAAAAAACTTACCATCATCGCAAAAGCCATGGTAAGCCCAAACTCTTTCATATATTGCCCAACAATGCCGTTAAGAAATCCAACTGGCACAAACACCGCCACCACCACCAAAGTAATTGCAATAATTGCCTGCAAAATTTCTTGCGTTGCCTGCGCTGCAGCCTTTATTGGCGCAATTCCTGCTTCAATGTTGCGATAGATATTTTCGGTTACAACTATGGCATCATCAACCAACAAGCCAATCGCCAAGCTTAGAGCCAGTAGCGAAATTACGTTGATTGAAAATCCCGCTAAATACATTACAATAAAAGAACTAATCAACGCAATTGGCAGCGCAATCGATACAATTATTGTGGCGCGAGTATTGGCAAGAAAGAAAAAAATCGTTAATATTGTGAGAATAATCGAGATTGTAATTGTGTGATAAACATCGCTCACATTATTGCGAATATATCTGCTCGAGTCTTTGATAGACGTGATCTTGGGGCTACCTTTAATAGTAGAAAACTCTTGCTGCATTTTTTCTATTTGCGCATTTACGCCGTCAACAACTTGAATAATATTAGAATCAGACTGGCGATAAACATCAACAAAAAGCGATTTTTTAGAATTAATAAACACGCGCGAAGACTCGTCTTCTAGGCCATCAACAACTTTTGCAACATCATAAATTTTAGTAGGATTTTCGTTATAATAAAAATTTATAATTACATCTTCAATTTGGTGCAAATCATTAAACTCGCTGGCGCTTCTATAGACAAGCTCGGAAGTGGCATTGTTAATTTTTCCAATTGGTACATTTTTGCCCGATTCAGACAATCTTTGTCTAACTTGCGTTAACGAAATTTGGCGTTTTTGCAGTAAATTTTGGTCAAGCAAAACATTGATTTCGCGTTTTCTAGCGCCAAGAATTTCAACCTGGCCAACACTGCCAACCTGCTCTATTCTAGGCTTGATCAATTGATCAACAACATCAAATAATTCTGCCTCACCAAGATCGGCGCTAATTGCGATGGTCATCACCGGTTGCTCTGCAGGGTCTAGGCGACGAATTATTGTATCGCCAATATCTTCAGGAAGACCCGTCTTTGCTTGGTTAACGCGGTCTCGCACTTGTTGCTCGGCGTATTTTATATCGACATCATCGTTAAAAGTTATAATCACCTGACTAGTATCTTTCAGGCTTTTTGAAGTGATGGTTTTAATGCCCGCAACCGAACTAATTTCTTCTTCTAGCGGCTTGGTAACCAAAGCCTCAATTTCTGTAGGAGCCGCACCAGAGTAAGTTGTAGCAACATAAATAGTAGGAATCTTCACCTCGGGAAAAAGATTGACCGGCATTTGTTTAAGGCACATTATGCCAACAACAATAATAACCACCATAAGGCTGGTGGCAAAGGCCGGGCGCTTGATCGAGATATTGATAATGCTCATTTCACTTCTCCATATAATTTTTTCTGCGCCACTAAATTAAAAAACTGATTGGCGCTGGCAACGGTATTTATCTGCGATTGACAATAATCTTGCTCAAATAACAATACTTGATAAGTGCTAGTGCGCCCTTGCTTTAGAAGCTTGCGCTCGTTTTCTAGTTTAGCTTTTTGTGCCGCTTCAATTTCTTGCGCCAAACCCGCACGCTCTTGAAAATAAGCCAGCTGCATTAATAAATTACTCCAATCTGCCGCCTCGTCAAAAACTCTTTGTTGATAAGTGCCTCGCGCCGCCGCTGCGTTGAGTTTTGCGCCTTGCTGCACATCTATTAACGCCCCAAAATAAAGTGGCACCGAAAGCTTTAAACCAACCAAAGCTTCGCGCCCATTATTATCTAAAGAATGTGTAATCGCATTATTTGGCGTAACTTCTACACCCTTTAGTGCGTAGGTGCCATAAAGACTAAGATTTGGCTTGTTATTTTCTTCTTCAACTTTTGCCGCCGCAATTGCCGCCTTCATATTAGCCTTTGCCGCTTTTACATCGGGCCGTGAATCTGGTTTTATTTGCGAGATAATTTGGCGCTCAATCTTAGGGAAGTCAATGTTTTCAAGCTTTTCTGGCACTTCATCAGAATTAATATAGCGATAACGATTAAAATTGCGCGCAGCAAATTGCAGATCGTTTTGCGCCTGACGTAAATCTAGTTTTTTAGTTTCAACCAAAGCCCGCGCTTGCAATATATCAGCGGTTTCGCCCAAGCGCATAGCTTCTTTCTTTTTGACATATTCAAGAATTTTTTCTGCCTGTTTTTCTGCTACTTTTTGAATATCAACAATGCGACGCGCCGCAACCAACTGCCAGTAGTTTTGCTCGGCCATAATTATAGTAGAAGCCGCCAAAGATTGCGCACTATATTTTAACGCCTCGTTTTGTGCATCGATAGAATCACGCGTGGCGCGGGTTAAAGAACCAAATCGCCCCTGCAGCAAAGGCACCACAATTTGCAAAACCGGCCGCGTTTGATAGTTGCTGGCCGTAATAGGATTAGCGGTAACCAAGCCCTGATATTTAACTTTGTTAAGATTGTAAGAAAGCGTAGTATTAAGCCCAAAAGACGAATTTTGCGAAATTCCGACCGAATAATTTTGCGTATCAACACGATTATAGCGCGCAAAAATTAGAGCCGGGGTTTGCTCTACAAAACCGGTATCAGCAGAAGCAAAAAATGTTGGCGCCGTAACTAAAGCGGCTTTTCTTTGCAATAATTTATAGCCTTCATCATTTTTATTAGCAGCGTTATAGCCCTGATTTTGACCTTGCACCTGCCCTAGATACTCTTGCATAGAAAGCGCTTTTGCCGGCGCAGAATTTGCAAGAATTAGAGCAAGGAAAATGAGAAGAAATTGCATATTTTGCGTAAGGAAAATGGCGAAAATTTTGTTAGTGATTATAGTTTATAAGACACAGAACTTGCAATTAAAAAAGTTGCGATTATGTTTATGTGCCCCGTCTCACCGTGATATGGAAGAGTGGCCGAGCGGTTTAAGGCAGCAGTCTTGAAAACTGCCGTGCGTGAAAGCGTACCGTGAGTTCGAATCTCACCTCTTCCGCCAAAATTTTTTAGTGAACTTTTTCTCTAAAAAAGCTCTTCTACGCATACCTCATCCCGCCTCTAGTTACATAGCTCCGTCCAAGCGTCCTACTTCATTTTCACGTTCACCTTCTGCACTAAAAATTGCCTAAAAATTTTCAAAATTTTGCGATTTTTCGGTAATTTTTATCTCCATTTCTCCACTTCACGTTCACCTTGGAGAAAAAGGTGTACTTCGGTAAATGCTGGTTCCGCAGGATTTTCTTCGAACTTCTCCGACTGCTACTGCAAGTGAAAAATGAGGACTTTTTCGAACTCTCGGAACGCATCAATCAACTCAACAAACCAGAGCCGGAAGACATTTTTTGACTAAAACCAAATTCTATTATGTAAAGAAAATTTACATTTATATTGACAATATTATTTACAATAATTAAGTTAGTCATCATTACCAACAAATTTTTTTTACAAAAAAAAATGACTAAAAAAACTAACAATAATCAAATCTGGCTTTCACCAGACCAAGATGGCTGGCGCATACACAAGCCAGGCAGTAAAAGAGATATTGCTCACATTGATACCAAGTTAGAGGGTTTGGAAAGAATGAATCAGATAGCAAGAAATCAAGGATTGGATACGAAGGTTCAACGTCTTGACGGAACAATCTCCACCGAAGGAAATACCTATCCGAGATCAAGAGATAACTTTCCTCCTCGCGGTTAAATTTAACTCACAAAATGGAAAATCTTATGAATAGTAGCTTTAGCAATCTCATCTCAAAAAATAAAATTTCTCAAACCGAGCTTGCACAAATTTTAAAGCTCTCAAGACCAACTGTAATAAAAATTCTTTCCGGCGAAAGAGAATTGCGGGTATCGGAAGCTGATAAATTAGCGATGAATCTCGGGATCAGTGTTGCGGAAATTTTTGGTGATGCAGGACAAACTGAAGTTGTGCTGAAAAAATCAGCTAAGGCAGATGTTAAACAATTACTGCGCATCAGTGTTCCGGCAAAAAATGTGGAGAAGTTCAAAAATGCCTTGCTCTACATCACGCAGAAAATTGGAGCCCTGCCAAATGTTGGTCAAACTGTAATTTACAAAATTTTATACTTTTGCGACTTCGATTATTACGAAAAATTTGAAGAACAGCTAATCGGTGCAACTTATATCAAAAATCATTTTGGCCCGACTCCTCGTGAATTTTCTGCCGTGGTAAAAGAAATGATTAAGGAAGGAAAAATTGAAGAAGTAACCACAAAATTTTTTGATAAAGATCAGAAAAAATATATGCCCGTAGTAAGTCCTGATTTATCGGTATTCACAGGACGTGAGCTGCAGCACATTGATGAAGAAATAGCCAGACTTGGACATAAAACCGCTAAAGAACTTTCTGATTTTTCACATTTAGACGTGCCTTGGATTTCAACCGAAATAGGCAAAGATATTCCTTACGAAGCTGTTTTTTACCGCACCAAAGAAACCTCAGTCCGTAACTATGACCAAGATTAAATTTGAACGGCACGATAGATTTGAAAAACAGATCAAAAAACTAATCCGTAAATATCGTAGCCTTGAGGAGGATTTAGAAATCGTAAAAAAATATGCCATCGAGGCTTTTCACATCGAAAATAAAGATAATGAAGCTGTTGAATTGGTGCCGAAGTTTGATCGCAAAACTGTTCAGATTTACAAAATCAGAAAGTTCGCCTGCAAGGCTTTGAAAGGCAAAGGAGTGAGAAGCGGTATCAGGGTAATTTATGCTTTCTATCCGGAAAAATTTGAGGTGAAATTTTTGGAAATTTATTTCAAAGAAAAGCACAACACCGATATGGATTACGACTTTGCGCGTAAGTATCTCGAAGCCAACACCACGCCATGAAATGAAAAACTAATTTTTGAACAAGATTATGAGTAAAAAAATCTTTTCCATCGGCTATCAAATTCCTGGGGATCATGCCGAACATGTCGACCTTTCATCCGAGCAGTCATTGATGGATGCTGATATTTTATTAATTTCTCCAGATTCATTAAAACCGAGTGGAGGTTGGGTAAGCTTTAGTTCCGGTGGTAATGGCTGTTACGATGTTGAGCCATCAAGAATACACACACAGAGAATTTCTCAATTAAGAAAGGAAATAATAGATCATCTAAACTTCGGTAAAAATGTTTTTATACTCTTATCTAAAAAAGAAGAGTATAAACTTGCCCATGGTGTGACTGTAAGTAAAAATACCCACAAATATAATACTGCAACACACAGCAATTATCACTTTCTCCCAGTTAATATAGGTACACTAACATCTGCTTCTGGACAACATATTGAGTTTTCGGGAAATCAAATATTCAGCAACTTTTATAAAAAGTTTGAGAAAAATTTAGAATATCAACTTTACATAGAAAACCCAAGTAACGCTCAAGTTATTTTTGCAGGTAAGAACAAAACTAAAATTTTAGGTGCTGTGTATAAAGTTGGTACTGGGAACCTGATTGTCCTACCTTATCTAAGCTATGACTACGATAAATTTGTAAAAACTAAGAAGAATAAAAAGGGTGAGGAAGAAGAGTTTTGGACAGAAACCGCTTTAAAATTTGGACATGGATTAGTTGAGTGCCTTGTTCAAATAGCAAACGATTTAAATAAATCGACTGACAAAACCCCGCCTCCTGAATGGACTAGGAAACATGAGTTTATTTGCGCAAGAGAAGAACAGATTATTCACTCTATAAAAAAGGAAGAACAAAAAATTATAGATATCGGCAAAGAAATCGAAAAGTTAAATGTCGAACTTTCGGAGGAGAAAGTTTTGAAAGATTTACTTTTTGAACAAGGCAAATTGCTAGAAAATGCCGTTACTAAGTCGCTAAAAATTTTAGGTTATAGTGTAGAAAATTATGATGATGGGGAATTGGAAATGGATCAGGTTATTATTTCGCCAGAGGGTCATAGATATATTGGTGAATGCGAAGGAAAAAATGAAAAAGATATAGATATCTCAAAACTTCGCCAGCTGATCGAATCTATGAATGCAGACTTTCATAGAGAAGAAGTAGAGGAAAAAGCATTTGGTATCTTATTTGGTAATCCTCAACGACTGACTATTCCGGTTGAAAGGACTATAGCGCACCCCACCCATCAGACAACTTTCTCTAAAAACACCTAGACTTTTTCACCTAAAAAAATCACTAAAAAAATCAAAAAAACACCACCACGCAAACCTTGCGTGAAAGCATCTTTTTTGCTTTTTGATAATAACTTTTTTTCTTAAAAACTCAATCTTTTTCTCTTATTTTCATCATCATAAAAAACCTGTGACGGAGTCTTATATTTCAATGCCTGATGCGGTCTTTGATAATTATAAAACTTGATGAATTTATCAATTTGATTTCTCAATTCTTGCAAATTATTACTCGGATTTATATAAATTTCTTCTTGCTTAATTGTGCGCCAAAATCTTTCAATGTAAATGTTGTCAGCCCATCTGCCAACTGAATCCATGCTGATTTGGATATTTTTTTGCATTAAAGAATTAATCCAAATATTTGAAGTAAATTGACATCCTTGATCAGAATTAATAATCTGCGGAGTCGCTCTTTTCAGCGCTTTACGAAGAATTTCTAAGCAAGGTTCAGTGTCAAGCGCAATTGATAATTTTGCAGAAACAACAAATCTGCTAAAAACATCAATCAACGCAACCAGATAAACAAAGCCTTGCGAGGTTTTTATGTAAGTTATATCAGTGGCCCAAACTTGATTTGGCTTTGTAATTTCTAAATTTTTTAACAGATACGGAAACTTTTTATGATCCTTGTTAACTATTGTGGTTCTAGGCTTGGCGTAAATTGCTTTTAATCCAAGTTTACGCATCAAACGTAAAACTTTCTTCGAATTTATTCTGTTTTCTTGGATTTTATTTTGGTTATTTTGTGCATTTTTATTATTTAAAATTGCGGTAATTTTACGATATCCAAAGAACGAATATTTTGACCAGATTTCTTTAATTTCATTGGCAATGGAATTCGTAAAATCAAACACCAAACGCGGCTTCTAATAAATATTCGAACGATTAATCTCAAGCAATTCACACTGCTTTTTGACACTTAAATTGTGGTGATTTTTATCAAGTTTTTCTTGACGGGTTTTTTTATCTAAGTGTCCAGAACTTTTTTTAAGAAATCGCGCTCAATTGTTAATTGACCAATTTTTTTGTAAAGAGTTTCGAGTTCTTTTTCTGTTTGACGCTCTTGCAATCTTTTGGTTTTGTTGACTGCAATCTTATCGCTAAAAACAGCGCCACTATTGGTTTTAAACTGCTTCACCCAATTGTTTAAAGTTGCTTTGGAAACTTAAAACTCACTGCAAATTTGCGCGATTGTAAAATTGTTTGAGAGATATTTTAAAACTACTTTTAGCTTAAAATCTGAACTGTATTTCTTGAAATGATTTAAATTTGACATAAATTTTTCTCCTTGTTAATTGTTGGTATTTATACTGCAATTTTTGAGGGGAAAAGTCTAAGGGAAATTTAGGATTTTATGTCTGAAAATTGGGTAGCACTATAGTTTGATCCATATTTATTTGCTTTTATTAATAAAAATTGAACTACAAGTAGTTAAATAACATAATAGCAGAAAACACTTGAAATGCAAGTATTAATATTATATAATTGCAGAAAAACCTTTAGATAAATACAATGAATATCAGTAATTTCAAAGCCGGAAAATTAGTCCAGCGCTATCAGTATAAAAGCTTCGAGCCAACTTTGGTTAATCAAGAATGGTTGTTAGATAATGCTGAATTGCAACTATTGCTAAGCCAAGCCGATATTAAATTAGGCGAGCTAAACGCTTTTTCTCAACTAATACCTGATGTCGATTTTTTTATCAAAATGCATATTTTGAAGGAAGGTACCAAAAGTAGTCGAATTGAAGGAACGCAAACCAATATTGATGACGCCGTTCAGAAAGCCGAATATATCGAACCAGAAAAAAAAGATGATTGGCAAGAAGTGAAAAATTATGTGGGGGCTATGAACCATGCTATCAAGGCTTTGGATAAAATTCCTTTAAGCAATCGTTTATTAAAACAAGCTCATAAAACGCTTTTACAAGGTGCTCGTGGTGCGCACAAAATTCCTGGGGAATTTCGTAAAAGTCAAAATTGGATTGGCGGGACAAGCTTAAGAGACGCAATATTTATTCCGCCGCATCAAGATTCGGTAGAAGATTTGATGGCGGACTTAGAAAAATTTCTGCACAATGAAAATATAGCAATTCCGCAATTAATCAAAATTGGAATTGCCCATTATCAGTTTGAAACTATTCACCCATTTTTAGATGGTAACGGCAGAATTGGGCGTTTGATGATTACTTTATATTTGGTAACCAATCAATTGCTGCACAAACCTACCCTTTATCTTTCTGACTTTTTGGAAAAAAATAAATCTTTATATTACGACAATTTGACCAGAGCCAGAACTCATGATGACCTAACGCAGTGGCTAAAATTCTTTTTAGAAGGTGTGCGCAGCACTTCGGAAAATTCAATTCAAACTTTCAAAAATATCATCTCCTTGAGAAGTAAAATTGAACATAAAATAATTAAGCTTGGAAAAAAACAGGCATTGGCAAGAGAGTTTTTGCAACATCTTTATAGCAACCCTAGCATTGATGCGGGTGATGCAGCGAAGGTTTTGCAAATTAGTCTTTCTACTGCATTACGCCTGATTGAGGACTTTGTTAAACTTAAAATTCTAATCGAAATAACTGGGCTTAAGCGCAACAGAGTTTTTGTTTTTGAGGAATATATACAGTTGTTCAGGTAATGGCACAAAAGGAAAAAAATCATTTTATAACAAAATCGTATCAGAAGCAGTGGTATAGTACTGGAACAAATGCTAATCTAGGGGTCACACCTATTTCATCAACCATAATCAACACCATCAAATAAAACTTCATGACATATTTTATTTTGTAAATATAAATTTATGGTTGATAAAATAGGTGTGGCCCCTTATGTGACCCTTGCATACATAGTGGTCAGGTTCACTTAATCAGCCATTGATGCTAGATAAAACGAAGTTGATTTGACAAGAACTTGCGCGGTTTTGACATAATAAAGATTCTAAAAAACTACTAATTTCTTTTAAACTCGATTGATTTTACCTAAAATTGTCTTATAATGCTACAAAATCGCGCTTTTGGCAATAATAAGTTTACAAGAGGCTGATTTTAGTGATAATTGTTTCGATATTAATCTAATGGTTATAGTCTAGCGATTGTTATGAAAATTTTGTACTTACAAAATTTATTTTTTATTGAAGTGACTTGCAAATTGCTTGCAAGCTTTTTTGCTGCGTCTTTTGGGCGCGAATTAGGATTTACAACTAACCAAAACTTTTCACCATAAAGTAAAATAACTCGAGATGAAAATTTTTTTAAAATTTTGGCGACGAAATTTAACTTTTTGGCGCAATTTCTTAGTGCAGCTTGCAATTATATCTTTGCTACTTGAGCAATTTATTTTTGTTTTTTCTTCCACTGCTTACGCATCTGAACTTCCAATTACCCCTGATGGTTCTACCAACACACAAATTGATCGCGCTGCAAATAATGTTCCGATTGTAAATATTGCTGCACCTAACGCTGGCGGTCTTTCTCACAATAAATTTGAAAATTACAATGTGAACCCGAGTGGTTTGATTTTGAATAACGCCATTGGCAGTCAAAATGGAGTTATTCAAACTCAGATTGGTGGACTTATTAATGATAATGCCAATCTCGTAAATTCTGGCGCTGCTTCGGTGATTTTGAATGAAGTTACCTCAAATAATATTTCGCAGATTAATGGCTATACCGAAATCGCTGGTAAAAAAGCTGACCTTGTTTTGGCGAATCCGAATGGTTTTGTGATGAACGGATCGGGGTTTATTAATGTTAGTCGTTTTACAGCGGTTGTTGGTTCGAGTAATCAGTTTAATCCG